>OGFF01002364.1_pt1 | contig 16627 bp, 16 predicted proteins | sample 1570751 | NCBI WGS metagenome assembly OGFF01 (sample SAMEA2581951, study PRJEB24529) | metagenome | biome: Human gut stool | place: China | collected 2011 | reverse complement strand
CTAAATTTCATAAAGAACTAGGATATGACGTTGAGGTAATTGCGTCTACGCAGAGTTTTGATGAACATGGAAAAGTGTGTTATTTAAGTAACGTTGGTACATATAGAAACGAGTATGATATTAAGGTAACAAGGCTGCCCTATAAAACAGATAATAAGATTTGGAAGAAGTTGAAACGATATCAGGGATGCTATGAGGCAATAAGAAGAGCTAAACCTGACATTCTTTTTATCCACGGTGGTCAGTTCCTTGATATCGATCAGGTCGTGAGATACGCAAAAGAGAATCCGAAGGTCGTGATTTATGTGGACAACCATGCGGATTTTTCAAACAGTGCAACCAATTGGATATCCAAGAATGTGCTTCATAAAATAATATGGAGAATGTGTGAGAATAAAATCGAACCGTATACAAAAAAATTCTACGGTGTGCTTCCAGTTCGGGTTGAATTCCTAAAGGAAATGTATAATCTGCCTGAAAACAAGTGCGAGCTTCTAGTGATGGGAGCGGATGACGAAAAAGTTGAATCCGCAGCGAGACAGGAAGTTAGAAAAAAGATACGCATGAAATATGGTATTGCAGATGACGATTTTCTGGTTATGACTGGAGGAAAAATTGATAAGTGGAAAACCCAAACACTTCTTCTAATGAACGCAGTACAAAATATTGACAGAAAGAATTTAAAACTTGTGGTTTTCGGCTCTGTCACGCAAGAACTAGAAGAAAAAGTTAAGGAACTTGCGGATGGGCAAAAGGTGCAATACATTGGTTGGGTGCAGGCAAAAGACAGTTATAACTATTTTGCAGCCGCTGATTTGGTAGTTTTCCCGGGACGTCATTCAGTTTTTTGGGAGCAAGTGACGGGACAGGGAATTCCCATGCTAGTAAAAGACTGGCCTGGAACGCATCACGTTGACCTTGGTGGAAATGTGGCTTTTCTGGAGAATGATTGTGTAGAAGAAATACAGAAAAAGATCGAGGAGCTTCTTGACAATCCAGATGAATATAAAAAGATGAAGGAAGTTGCAATGGAAAAGGGGATGAAGGTCTTTTCGTATAGGAATATTGCTAAAAGAGCATTGTCCTAAAAAGAGGTCATTATGAGATATGCTAATTATGACGTAAAATTGCTACAGATGTGTATTTTGACATCGATTTTCTCCCAAATAGAGTCTATATCAAGTTTAATGAGACCGATAATGTACATAGCCTGGATAGTGACAGCTGTTTTCTTTATAGCAAGAAATCGCGGTAGAATAGTTATCCATAAGTGTACAAAGATTTTTTTTGGTTGTTATTCACTCTTGGTTGTTGGATGTATATTGATGGCACTATTTGGTTCGAGGCATCTCGAAGGAAATTACATCCATATTATGTACATTCCATTAATTGTGTCAGTTATTGGGGAGAATCTTGCACCCGTTGCTCAAGACTCTGATTATGAGAAAATACTAAAAACATATTTGTATGGTGCTATGGTATATGCACTTTGGGTCAACATAACATATTTCTCATCGTACAATGACTGGCTTAAACAGAATATGTATACATTTCTGCAAAAGAACTCCGCTGCTCAGATATGGGCAACAGGTATATTAATAGCCCTATTTCTTTTGGAATATCGTACAAAGTGGAAAAAGGTACTTGGATACGCTTGTGCCGGTTATTTGTTTCTATTGTGCGGCATAAGTCAGTGCAGAACGGCTGTACTGGCATTGGCAGTCGCGTTGGTTTGTTATATTCTCTTGAAATCAAAACATAAAGTTCGTTGGAGTTTCTTTACCCTAATCATTGTTCTCTTTTTGTGGAATAACTCAGTGACAAGAAGATTCATTGATCAAGCGTTACTTCTTACGAAATATGCTGGAGCAGATATCAATACTTTTTCAAGTGGCAGATTAGACGGATGGGATCGAGCACTTGCAACATTTGCTAAAAGTCCTTTTTTTGGATGCGGACGTTATTATGTTGACTGCTCGTATATCTCGGTACTAGCGGAAATTGGAATCCTCGGATTTGTTCTTGTAGAGTCGGTGTGGATTACTAGAGCGGTATCTAATTTTAAAGCTGGGTCTGGTTTGAACTCGGATGCATTCCTTATGTGCCTCACCATGTTCTATTTTATAGAATCAGTTCTGGAAGGTTACCCCCCCTTTGGACCGGGTGTAAGCTCTTTTATGTTCTGGTTTCTCAGTGTAACATTTGTTGACAATAAAACCGAGAAGATACCGCAGGGCGTTGGAGAAATAAGCAATGAGTAGCTTGAAAAAAAATATTGGACTTCAAATGTCCTACAGAGTCTTGACAATAATTACACCGTTGATAACGTCTCCCATCATTTCGAGAGCACTTGGAGCGGAAAAAATAGGCGTTTATTCAGCAACACAAGCATATGCAAACTATTTTATGCTGTTTGCAATGCTTGGTATTGAGTATTATGGTCAAAGAAGTATTGCGAGTACTCAAACAAGAAACGAACGGTCGGTGATGTTTTGGGAAATATACGCTGTACAATGTGGCGCATCGATAGCTTCTATAGTGATTTACTACCTGAGTGCCTATTTTTGGTCGTCTACAAGAGTTACAATCTTGATGATTCAAGGCCTATGGGTGATATCATGCCTGTTTGACATTAACTGGTTGTTTTTTGGAGTTGAGGACTTTAAGACGACTGTTACAAGGAACTTCATAGTAAAAGTTGCTACAGTTTGCTGTATTATTCTTTTTATTCGCAAACCATCGGATTTATGCCTTTATGCACTGATAATGGCGGGGAGCACAGCAATAAGTCAACTACTACTATGGACGAAAACAGTAAAATATGTGGACTTCCAGAAGGTGGTCCGTGAGGTGGTGGCAGATATTGGCTACACCCGTGCAAAGTTCGGCTTTGACGCCGACACCTGCGCCGTCATCTCCAACATCGACGGCCAGAGCCCCGACATCGCCCTCGGCACCAACGATGAGGTCGGCGGCGCCGGCGACCAGGGCATGATGTTCGGTTATGCCTGCGACGAGACCCCCGAGCTGATGCCCATGCCCATCAGCCTGGCCCACAAGCTGGCCAAGAAGCTGACCGAAGTCCGCAAGAGCGGCGAGCTGGACTATCTGCGTCCGGACGGCAAGAGCCAGGTCACTGTCGAGTACGTGGACGGCAAGCCCGTCCGCGTGGACGCTGTGGTCATTTCCAGCCAGCACAGCGATGCCGTCAGCATGGAGCAGCTGCGCGCCGACGTGATGGAGAAGGTCATCAAGGCCACCATCCCCGCCGAGCTGCTGGACGAGAACACCAAGTATTATATCAACCCCACCGGTCGCTTCGTCGTGGGCGGCCCTCAGGGCGACACCGGCCTGACCGGCCGTAAGATCATCGTCGATACCTACGGCGGCTACGCACGCCACGGCGGCGGTGCTTTCTCCGGCAAGGACCCCAGCAAGGTAGACCGCAGCGCCGCTTATGCGACCCGCTGGGTGGCCAAGAACATCGTGGCCGCTGGTCTGGCCAAGCAGTGCGAGGTGCAGGTGGCTTACGCCATCGGTGTGGCAAAGCCCGTCTCCATCATGGTGGACACCTTCGGCACCGGCGTCGTGGCCGACGAGAAGATCGAGCAGGCTGTGGAGAAGGTCTTCGACCTGACCCCCGCTGCCATCATCCGCGACCTCGACCTGCGCAAGCCCATCTACCGCAAGCTGGCTGCTTATGGCCACATGGGCCGCGAGGACCTGGGCGTGAAGTGGGAGAACACCGACCGCGTCGAAGAGCTGAAGGCTGCTGTCGCTGCCCTGTAAGAGCAAAAACTTAAAAGAATGACTTTTGAGCTGGAGAATGTATGGTTTTTGTAAAAAACACATAGTCTCCGGCTCTTTTTCGACAAAGAGATGTGCAAGGCGCAGAAAATGCAGGTTGGATGCAAGTTTCTAGTGTCGAAACGCCGAAAATGTGATAGAATAAATAACGGATATGCACTTCAACGTCTGATTTTATCAACTGATAAAAGAAACTTTAAGGAGCTATAATTATGTCTGTCATTACCCCTAAGGATTGCTTCCACCAGCCTCAGGTCGCCGACCTGCGCCTCATCGCCTGCCCGGGTGCCGAGGAGCTGACCAACCTCATCGATAAGCATCTGGTGCGCTGGGCCAGCGAGGCCGGCTACCAGACCGATAGCTTTATCATCGAGAGCGCCTGCCCCCGCTTCCAGAGCGGCGACGCCAAGGGTCTGGTCAAGGAGTCGGTGCGCGGCGACGATATTTTCATCGTTGTTGATCCCGGCAACTACAGCGTGACCTACAAGCTGTTCAACTATGAGAACCACCTGTCGCCGGATGACCACTTCGCCAACCTGAAACGCCTCATCCAGGCCGTGGCCGGTAAGGCACACCGTGTGTCTGTCATCATGCCCAGCCTGTACGGTGGCCGTCAGCACCGCCGCGTGTCCCGCGAGAGCCTGGACTGCGCTGTGGCTCTGCAGGAGCTGCAGGCCATGGGCGTCAAGAACATCATCACCTTCGATGCACATGACCCCCGCCTGATGAACGCTGTGCCTCTGATGAGCTTCGACAATGCGATGCCCACCTATCAGGTCCTGAAGAACCTGCTCAAGAAGAACCCCGAGATCAGCTTCGACAAGGACAAGTTCATCGTGGTCAGCCCCGACGAGGGTGCTATGAGCCGCAACATGTACTTCTCCAGCGTGCTGGGCTGCAACCTGGGTATGTTCTACAAGCGCCGCGATTACACCCGCGTGGTCAATGGCCGCAACCCCATCGTCGCTCACGAGTATCTGGGCGATTCCGTCGAGGGCAAGACTGTCTTCGTCGCTGACGACATTATCGCTTCCGGCGAGAGTATGCTGGAAGTTGCCACCAACCTGAAAGAGCGCGGCGCAAAGCGCATCATTGCCAACGCCACCTTCCCGCTCTTCACCAGCGGCCTCGAGAAGTTCGATAAGGCTGTGACCGACGGCATTCTGGACTACGTCACCGGCACCAACCTGACCTACCGTATGCCTGAGCTGCTGACTCGTGACTGGTACGTCGATGTTGACGTCTCCAAGTACGCCGCATACTTCGTCGTGGCCCTGAACCACGATATGTCCGTTTCCAGCATCATCGACCCCATCAAGAAGATCGAGGCTCTGCTGGCAAGCCGGAAATAATGACAGATATTTCCTGATATTCATCCAATAGAAAAACACCCACAATGCTGTGATATGTACCCCCAATACTGGACACCTAGTATGGGGGTATTTTTATGCCCTCGATCTTCTATCGCAAGTCAAGAAATTAGCGCAACATTCAAACAGCATATTTGCGATATGCAATTCAACGTTGTTGCTGTTGCATTAAAAAGTTGAATTGCTATAAGTGACAGCTCTGCTTTTTATCGGTACGGTGTACAAATCACTTACATTCCTTCTTCATGGCAGAATAGCCGATGAGAACAGTCCACACATAGGCGCAGGTCTTGGGGATCATCAGCATCCCGATCATGGGGATGGCATTGGCCCAAAGAACAACGGGAATGTAGAAACCGAAGCTCAGCACGATGGTCAGCCACATCCAGCGGAAAGCCGAGTCGTTATGCTCCTTGGCGCTGCGGTAGAACAGCACGATGATCAGCAGACCCATCAGTGCAAAAGGAATATTACGGTAAATGCCCCAGGACAGCGGGGATCCGTCGCTCAGCCACTGGTTCTGCGGCATCATGCACAGGATAACACGCACAGCAGCCAGACCGTAGACGGCGGCAGTCAGACCATTGTTGCCCTTGACCCGGTAGCGCTCACGCCAGACATAGTACAGCAGCACATAAAAGACTGTCATTGTCACAGAGGTGATCCACTTCCCCAGACCCAGGGGAACGGTAAAGTTTTCAAGACCCGTGGTGCATAGAGCCAGAGCACGGGGAATCAGATGGAACGAGTCGCCGGCACCCAGAACGACAGCCATCAGACCGAACAGCTTGAACTGGTGGCTGCCCTTGCAGCCGCGGATCATCAGGATACCGATGGTGATGACGGACACCAGATACACCGCATCAAAAACAGTTTCTACGATTGCTTGCATAGTTGATTGCTCCTTGTCGATACATCAAATTTATTGTAACACTGCATTTTTTGCAGGGTCGTCTTAGTTTTTACGGTCATCAGGGGCTTGCCTGGCATAGCTGCATCCAAAGCACAGGATGTTGAAGCTGGCAGTGCTCCACACAAGGCAGGCAAGCCGCAGCAGGATACTGCGATGAGCTTTCCTATGAGCGTCCCCTTTGAGTGAACAGCGTTCAATTTGGACGTTATAAAATTCCCACAGCAGTGTGGGAAGAAAATGCGGTCAATATAAGGTTCTGCGCACGATCTCCAGCACAGCGGCGGGGTCGTAGTCCTGCCGAAGCAAAGCAGACAGCATAAGCGAAAATAGAACATCGGCAAATTTTTCAACGGTGAATTGCTCATTAAAAGCGTCCGGACGGATCTTGGTATCCTGTTGCAGCACCGTACACAGACCGTTTAAGATATGGTTCCAGACTTGCTGCATGTGCCGTTTGCCATCGGCCTTGTCCTCCTGCATAAAGCCGAGAGAGTGCAGTGTGAAGAATCCGGGATACTGCTCATAGCCGTAGGCCATGCGCTCGTACATCCATTTGACACAGGTCTGCACGTCCTGAAATACGGCCTCGTCCTGCGGGCGGTGGAAAATTTCGCACCAGACGCTCTCGACCGTGGCGCTGATAAGCTCAGCCTTGGAGTCATAATAGTTGTAGATAGAGCCGACCGAGACCCCGCATACCGAAGCGACAGAACGGATGCTGACTGCCGCCCAGCCCTTTTCCCGGATAAGCTCACGGCTGTTTTTTAAGATCTCTTCCTTGGAGGTCACGATCGTATTCATGTAGTCACCCTCAATATGAACAATGTTCATTTTTATTATACTGCCCATTCCCACTTTGTCAAGAGGATTTCATAAGTCGCGGGCCGGCTGGAAGCTCTGGCTTTCCCAGGGAAGAAGAAACCGTGATACTGGTTTGATTCTTCCTCGGGTGTTATTTTTTCTGTTGCTTTGGACGTGAAAAAGCCCCGCCTTCAAGCGAAAAATCTCGAAAGCAGGGCTGTTTTTTGTACGTTGTTACGTTCTATTTTTGATGGATTCAAAAAGTCGGAAGGCAAAATTTTATTACTCGAGCTCGGTAAGTTCAGATTATCACTAAGCAAATTTGTTTAGTGATCCTATTCTTGGATGCTCACTTTTCCATGAGATTGCTGTGCTAGATGTGGCTTGCTGATTTTTAGTATCAGGATAGTATCACGCAAATTATGTCTTTGAATTACAATCTTCGCTTCAACACATCATAGAAACGTTCTGTTTGCGACTTTGTCGTTTGTGCCATCTCATAAATCGACTTTTTCGCATATTCATTTTGAACTTCTCTTCTAGCGCTAACATATGTAGCGATATCACTTGTGTATTTTAATCTAGGCCAATACTCCAAAAATTCTGGTAACGACACGCTGCTCTTAAGAAACGTTGCTGTTGGCATATCATTTTGTGCTGACATTCCCACTTCAAATGGAACCCATTGCGAAAGTCGTGTTGCCTCCGACATTATAACAATAATATCTGTGCAATCATTCAAGTTTCTCTTTATATGCTCCGTTAATGCTCTGCCGCTTGTCGTTACCGTAGAATCAAGAATATCGAGATAATAGGGTATACCCAACAATCTTAATTCCCCTGCAAGTCTATTTGCTGTATCTGAGTCTTCCTGCTTATGTGAAATAAAAATTTTCACTATCTTGCACCTCCAATTAGCATTTTCAAGTTTGCCCACGTCCAAGTATAAATTTTATCCGTGTATCTTGCTGCTACTGGTCTAGCACATGTACCACTCGATCTACCCCACAGTAAAAAATATGGAACGTTTTCCTCTTGAGCAATTTTCACTTCTGCGCTAACGCCCGTCGCAAAGTTCGTGTATTTTCCGCATATTACAATTACGACATCACAACCTTTTATTCTTCGTCTGGCGTTTTCCTTCCAGTTGCTTTCAATCGTTTCTTTTATGGACATATCCACAATTTCAAAAGGTGAATCTGGATTTCTAGCCTGCCCTACCAGCAAAGCCTTCAAATCCACGTCATTATCATAGTCAAAACTAATAAATGCTCTCTTTTTTGCCATAGTCCACACCCTTTCTTTTGCTCAAATGCGCCCAGATTTCACCAATCTCCAATATTGCTTTCCGATAGCTGTTAAGGCACACGCTTTTGACTTCATTGCAGCATAATACATGTGCTCTTCGCCTACTGGTACGACTAGGCCTATTCCCTCCAACTTCTGCAAATCTGAAAAAATTTTGGTATGCTCTTCAACTGCATAAGGTTCTACAACCTCATGTGTGACAGATGGAGAATTTGTAGGTTCATAAGACGGGTCAATGTTCAGCTTTTCACTTTCGCTAGAGAAATAGTCGCACAGCTTTCTGATAACAGACAACTCCACTTGAGGTGTAACATCACGCAGCGATGTAAAACGTGTAACATTCGTCTTAAAAACCGGGCGTTGCTCCCAAGGACCTAATGCTTTATCAATATAAGCGTATACACCGCCTGGGGTAACATGGCCTGTCACATCAGCAGCACTTCCAGATAGAGCTTCAATCAACAAAGAGGTAAACACTCCATGTCCATCAATTTCCATAGAAGTTTCATCCGACCGACTTGCCGTTAATATTGTTACACCCTCATTAATTACTGCTGTCTGTTGTCCTGCTGTGTTCACACTTCCCATAAAACCGGAATAGCAACTATCCAAAATTATAATTTTCTCTTTTGCTTTCGAGTTATTGGCAATTGTCAAAATATCATGTAAAGACACCCCATAATCATGCTGTGTATAATCAGGCGTTGCCAAATAGCCACCAACAGAATCTATGTACCCATGTCCTGAATAATAAAAAAGTGAAATATCTGAGTCACCTGCAAAGCATTCTTCAATCATCCCGCGAAGTTCTGCCTTACTAGAAACATTCTTTTCTATCCTTACGCCAAAATTAGGAGAGCCGTCGCCATTTTTCCTAAGGATATTCGCAATAGCTTCTGCATCATTGCAGCATCCATGTAATGGACAACCCGTATATTGATCAATGCCTACAACCAATGCTTTTCTCATTTCTGCTTCTCCTTTCCTTCATTCACTTCAGGTGCTCATGCAAAATCCTTTTTATTACTGCCTGCGCAGTATCTTCGCCAGATAATGCAATCAACTTATTATAGTCATCGACTTCATCGCCCGTGAACACAATTGACACCAATTTTTCAGGCTTTCCGGCAACATGGTCATAATCTTCAGGATGCGCCCAATAGCATCTCATACAAAAGCTCGGATTTTTCGTTTCCCAGTTTTCACAATGCTCACATGTCCACGATTTTGCACGGTTTGCCGATGGGCTAAGCAACATAAAATAATCTATGTCTTTTTCATCATGTTCTCCGCCAATCTCATACGGTACTCTGTGATCTACTTGCAGTTTTGACTCATCCATCTCTTCAAGATAGATAAAGCATCTAGCTCCATATTTTTCAATAAGGGCCTGTTTTAATGCTTTTGATAAAACCGTTCGTCCCGCTGTTTTCGATAATGCATTTTGTACTTCGTGAGGGTCGCCAAATTTATATGCTGCAATCTTTCTGCCATCCGACCCTTGGACTCTATATGTCACAAGCGGTATTCCATACTCGCGAACATCTCTTACTGCACGCGGCGGATGATTATACCCATAAACATCCTTTAATTCCTCAGACGTAATATATCCATTTTTTAATATATGCTGAATTACCGTTCTAGGTCTCTTGGCTGTCACACTCTCCAATAGCTCCAAGAATTCTTTGGGGTATTCTGTCATCCGATTGCCTCCATAAAGGATAATTGTTCAGGTTCTTTATCAATTTCTTGAATCAATGCTTCACTTATATACAAAGCTTCAAATGTTGTTTGTTTCTTTCCCAGCAAAAGTGCTTGGCTTGAAAGCCCCGCATTCAGCATAACTTTTTTACATTTCAAGTCTTCCGGCAAGTCTTCTCCATATTCTTTTCCTCCACATTCACCATCATAACTGATAAGATAGTCAACACCTTTTTTATTAAGGATTTTCAAAGATTCTGCGAACTCATCAAAGGGAACACCTGAAAAATAACGATTATCCCGAACATTTGTAACACCTTGATACGGCGGATCCATATAAACTAAATCGCCAGGTTGGGCCATCTCTAAAATTTCATGGTAGTCTTTTGATACAAACTCCGTCTTTCCTTTTAAAAGTCGCGATACCTTGTAGACATTCTGTGCCAAAGTATTAGGGTTTGTTCCATGTCGCCGCTTATCAGGGGACTGATTGAAATTTCCATTTTTCCCATATCTGACCGCTCCTTTAACACAGCGAGCCAGCAAATATAGCATATTGGCGGATGTTTTCTCCCCATTATTGAAACGCTCTCGTACATCATAAAAATGTTGGATATGATTTTCTCCGTAGGAAAATTGTTCTTCCCACACTTTTGAGTAATTTATGATCAACTGCTCAGGCTTTTCAATGGCCTCTTGAAGCATGTCTACCAATGGCTTATTAAGATCATTTACCAAAAAGCTATTCGTCCTATTTTCGTATGCTGTCGCAATGCTAATTGCCGCCATTCCAGAAAATGGTTCTATCAATCTGTTAAATCGCTCCGGCATATATTGCAGTATTTGAGGTGCCAATACTCTTTTTGAACCTTGATATTGCACAATATGAGGAATTTTCCCATTCATTAAATCACCCCCGGTTTCAAAAATTCCATAATATCACCTATATTACAATCCAATGCGGTACAAATCTTGTACATACTCTCCATTGACACCGCTTCGCATTTTCCCAGTTTCGCAATAATATTAAAGCTAATGCCTGCTAAATCTTTTAATTCTGTCTTACTCATTTTCTTGTCTATTAGCAATTTCCATAGCTTATCATATGAAATCTGCATTGTACCCCTCGTTTTCATCCCATTCTTAATTATTAGTATATCGAGTACAATTGCAAAAATCAAGATTATCTCATAATATTGTGAGATTTTATATAAATTCTTTACAGTTTTTGTCTTTCTATTTCGCATTTCTTTGTTCCTTTCTGTTAATATTTTAATATTTAGCAGCCCTTACTATCAATGTGCTGGTAGTAAGGGCCGCTATACTTACAGTTCTACGCTGTTCTGTCTGTTCTTCTTCTGGCTTCTATCCGCGGTCTGCTCCTGTCCACTCATAAGCCCAATGACCTGCTGCATCTTTTCGGCACCGAAATAGTTCCATACTCGTCTGAAATCACATTTCATCGCATAGAGCTGAGAGTTTTCAGCCTCCACCTCTTTCAGCCGCTGGCTTAGATGATGGGTAGCTTTCTTCTCATCCTGATAGAAGTGCAGATACTTATCCCTCTCATCCTTGACCTCCCAGTACTTCCGATGGAGGGCAAAGAGTACCTTCACCAGCTTCTGGATCAGCGGTATGGCCTTTTTCTCCCGGTAACTCTTGGCGGTCTCAAACGTGGCTGCTTCTGGCACCCATTCTTCTGGCCGCTGGGAGTACTGCGCTGACAGGTTTTCCAAACCTTCCATAATAGGAGCCAGCTTGTTCAGCTTCTGGCTCTGCTTCTGGTAGGTCAGCTCTGCTTTCTGTACCCGCTGTTCAGCGGCTTCTACGGCTGTCTGCGCTGTTTCCAGCTGTTCCTGCATCTCGGTCAGGTCGGTCTGGCACTCCTGCTTGGCAGCTTCCAGAGCCGCTACCTCTTTACTACGCTCCTGCTTTTTGAAGTCCAGTACAGACAGGTGCTCTTCGTGGGTGCCTTTCTGCTCCCACTCGATGCCGTGCCGCTCCATCACGGCAGCAAGCTGCTCTTTCTCGGCGTTGATCCACTGGTTCAGCTCGGATTCCCGTTTGGAACCGCCTGCAAACCCCAGTGCCTTCAACGCCTGCTTCAGGGAAACCTTGGTGTCCAGTCCTTTGCCTTTCCAGCCGGACACATACGGCACGAAGTCGATGTGCAGATGGGGCGTAGCTTCGTCCATGTGGAGGAACGCTCCGAACACCCGCAGTGTCGGGTTCCGCTCTTGGAAGCCCTGCATATACTCGTCCAGCAGTTCCTTTGCCAGTGCGCCATTCTCGGTCAGGACACCCATATCATCTTTGTTGCCGATCTGGACGATCAGCTCATGGAAAAGCTTTTCTTGCTTGCCTGTCCGCAGGTGCTCATAGTAGTCGGTGATACAGCGGTCCTTGCGCTTCTGCTTGGCGTTGTAGCGGTTCACTGCCTCGTCAAAAAGTTCGTGGTACACCTTCTGAATCGGTTCATCCCGGTACATAACATTCAGGCTGCTGCGCTCCGGGTCTACGTTTTCAGCGGTGAAACTTCTCCGGTTATGGTTGAGGGAGCCGGGACCCCGCATTGCGGAAATAGTTCTTTTCAATCGCACGTCCTTTCTCTGTGGAAGTAACTGGTGCCGGACACGACAAAGGCTTTGTTACTTTCGTCGAAAGTAACGCAAAAGCACTTTTGACAGACGTTCCGTCCATCAAAAGATGCCTTTGCGCCCTGCCGGGGGCTTCCGTCTGCGGACGGGGTTTCGCTGCACCTCACCGCTGCCCGGTCCAACACCACCTTCCTGCGTGATTGCATTCACAGGAGCGTGACACGCTCCTGTACTTTGCCAATAGAGGGACTCACCAGCGGAAGCTTTCTGGCACGCCTCGTCTGTCCAGATACTCCTGCCGAGCCTGCTCCCGCTGTTCCTCGGTGGGTGCTGTCTTGTACTGGGCATACAGCTCATGCCGCAGCATCGCATCCAATTTTTGCTCCAGACCCTGCTCAATAACCTCTTCGTACTCATTTTCGCCGCTCAAATGATAATGCAGCAAGGCGACGAAAAGTTCCTGTGAAATTTGCACGTTTTTCATCATTATCACCATCCTGTGTCGGTTGTGTCGATTGTGACGGTATTTTACATAGTAGCAAAAATACCGTCACAACCGTCACGAATCGTCACGCCCCAGAATTTTCCAGCGTTAATTTGACCACCCTGCCCTCATGGGTGCGCTTGCTTTCGTACCGAATCCCATAGTCGTTGTAGAGCCTGTCGGCACTCACATTCAGCTTCCGGGTCAGGATGTTTGCCTGTATGCTCACACCCGGCAGACGTTCCAGCAGTTCCGTGGGCGCACCGCTCCACTCCGGCTGTTCCGGGGTGAGCATCTTTGCCACCGCTTCCAGAAGCGGGTCGGGCGGCAGCTTCCAAAGTTCCGTTTCGGCTCCTTGGAACTCCCACACGCAGCGTTCCCGGTCAAACTCCAATGTCAGCTCCTGATCCGGCTGGTCACGCCCCACGATGTCCAGTAGTGCGGTGTTGTCCGTACGCCGCTTCTTCTGCATGATGAATGCTCCATCCGCTGCACCCAGCAGGCCATTGGTGCCAGAGATCATATCGAAGCTATCCTCGGCTTCCATCTTCCGGGTGTGATGAACCACCAGCAGGCAGATGCCATACTTGTCACTGAAGGTTTTCAGCCTGGTCACGATTTCGTAGTCGCTGGCATAGCTGTATCGGTCCCCGCCGATCTCCCGCACCTTCTGCAGGGTGTCGATGATGATGAGCCGTACATCCGGGTGCTCTCGGATGAATCCTTCCAACTGCTGGTCAAGTCCCTCGCTCACGGACTTAGCTTGCGTTGCGAAGTAGAGATTGCTGGTCTCCTCTACCCCGAACATCCGGGAGAGCCGCCGCTGCAGCCGGGCGTAATCGTCCTCCAATGCAAGGTAGAGGACGGTGCCCTGATGCACCTTGTACTCCCACAGCGGAAGCCCCATCGCCACATGGTAGGCGAGCTGCCCCATGAAGAAGGACTTGCCCACCTTGGGCGCACCTACGAAGAGGTAGGTGCCACTGTACAGCAAGTCGTTCACGATGGGTTTCCGAGGTTGATACACCGTGTCGTACAGCTCGGTCATTGATATCGTGTTCAGCCCGAAATTGTTTGACTTTTTCGCAGCTTGCAGATTGATTTGCTTGTCCGAATTTGTTATAATATTGGTGGTAATTTTATCAGACGACTGTACCGCATCTGCGCCAACAGATGCACCCGGTACGGTCGTTTTTCTATTGTCCGTCATTCGCATTCCTCCTTAAGTCCGTTCAACGTCAGGGCTACCATTTGCAGGGTCTCCAGCAAGTCCGGCGGAACCTCTTCATCCACGGCCAGCCGCTGCAATTCCTGATAGATCAGCCTCATCTGGTCTCGCAGGGCTTTGTAGACCCTTGGGTTGCCTACCACGGTGATCTCCCGGTCAGTCAAGCGGCAGATGATATACTCCTGTTTGGTCAGTCCGGAGAGCTTTACCTTAGCTTCCAGAACCTCGTCCTCTTCCGGGGACATTCGGAAGGCTACTACCTTGTTCCGCCAGCGGCCTTGCTGGTCGAGTACTCGTTCCATTTTCATTCCTCCCTTCGCTCCATGTCCAGCTTCTGCGCCATCTCCTGCTGCTTTGAGGGGAAGAGGTGGGCGTACTTATAGGTGATGTCCACGCTCTCATGCCCTACCCGGTCTGCGATTGCCAGAGCCGAGAAGCCCATCTCGATCAGCAGCGATACATGGGAGTGCCGCAGGTCGTGGATTCGGATGCGCTTCACCCCGGCTGCCTTGGCTCCCCTGTCCATCTCGTGGTGCAGGTAGCTCTTGGTCACCTCAAAGATCCGCTGGTCTGGCTGAACTTTGTAGAGGGATTTCAGGTAATCTCTGATCTCGTCCGTCAGAAACTGTGGCATCTGGATGACCCGGACACTCTTGGGCGTTTTCGGGTCAGTGATCACATCCCGGCCTTTCAGCCTTTGATAGGATTTGGTGATGGAGAGCAGCCCCTTGTCCAAGTCGAAGTCTGCCGTGGTCAGAGCCAGCAGCTCGCCCTCCCGAATGCCACACCAGTAGAGGACTTCAAAGGCGTAGTAGGATTGCGGCTTGTCCATCATGACCTCTGCGAACTTGAGGTACTCCTCCTTCGTCCAGAAGAGCATCTCCTTGTGCTTTTCTGACCCCATGCACCCGGCTGTGGCTGCTGCATTTGATTTCAGCCCATAGAACCGGACGGCGTGGTTCAGAATGGCACTGAGCTGTCCATGGAGCGTCTTGAGGTAGGTCGGCGAGTAGGCCTTGCCGTTTTTGTCCCGGTAGTTCAGCATCTCGTTCTGCCACGCGATCACATCCCGCGGCTTGATCTCGCTGAGCCGCTTTTCTTTGAAATACGGTAAGATTTTCGTTCGGACGATGTGCTCTTTGGTAGACCAGGTGTTTTCCCGGAGTCGCTTTTTCTTGTCCGTGATATAAATTTCCACGAAGGCTTCAAAGGTCATGGTCAGGTCTGCTGCCTGCTGAAGAAGGAACTCCCGCTCCCACGCCAGAGCGTCCTTCTTGGTGGCAAACCCCCGTTTCAGCTTCTTCTGCTTCACACCTTGCCAGTTCTCGAAGTAGAAGGAAGCGTACCATGTGCCCTGTTTGCTGTCCTTGTAGGCTGGCATCCTATCACTCCTCTCCTGCCCCGTAGATCTTCTCCTGATAATACCTCCTGCTCACCCGGCCTCCTACGGTCGTGTAGCCCTTGGCCTTCAGTTCCTCGTTCCACTGGGCGATCATCTTGTACGCCAGACCCTGGGAGATGTCCAGCTCCTTTGCCAGCTCGTCTGCCTTGATAAAAATGCTGTTTGCCATTTTTTGTCCTTTCCTTGTCGGTTTCGTTTCGGTGCCGCTTCATCCTCGCTGACTTCCGGCAGGCATATCCCCTTTGCGGTGCTGTGCCGTCCCCTTACGGAGCGCTCGCTTCCTTTCGGAAGGTCTTGGCGGTTTGGGTCAGTTTGGCGGTCATTCAATTTTACTAAGCATTTTTGCTTATCTTTTTGTGTCCTCATTATACTAAACACATTCCGTTAAGTCAAGAGGTTTTCGGGCAAAATCTTAAACTTTTTTGTTTATTTTCTATTGCGTCTCCTATTTTTCTGTGCTATACTGGGTTCAACAAATATGTTTAAGTCAGGAGGCAATCGCATGGCAGTCGGTGACCGCATCAAACGTGCCCGCAACCTCCGAGGTATGACCCAGAAAGAATTGGGCATTGCCATCGGGTTTGAGGAGAAGAGTGCAGACATCCGTATCGCACAATACGAAAGCAACACCCGCACACCCAAGGAAGAGCTGCTCCGCAAGATTGCGGAGGTGCTGGACGTGAACTATCGGTCTCTCTATGAGCCGACCCTGTACGCCGCAGAGGATGTGATGTACACTCTGTTCGAACTGGATGAGCACTATCCCGGCACCCGACTCTATGAGGTCACAGACACCACCGACCCGGATCTCCCGGAAAAGCACATGGCAGTCAGTTTCCGGTATCGTCTGCTGGATGATTTCTTAAAGGAGTGGCAGCTTCGCAAGAAGCAGCTCCGGGAGGGCGAGATTACCAAGGAAGAGTATCTGGAATGGAAGCTCAACTGGCCTCAGACTGCCGACGGCTGCGGCCGGTACGAGCCGAAGAAAAAGTGGCGTAAAGAATAAAAGACACAAA
>OGFF01002327.1_pt1 | contig 16798 bp, 14 predicted proteins | sample 1570751 | NCBI WGS metagenome assembly OGFF01 (sample SAMEA2581951, study PRJEB24529) | metagenome | biome: Human gut stool | place: China | collected 2011 | reverse complement strand
AGAGTACATCGGAAGCGAACATACGGAAATATATATGACGCCGGAGGAAGTGATCGATACGCTGGAAGAGGTGATTCATGTTCTGGGGACTTACGATATTACTACGATACGTGCATCTGTGGGTATGTATCTGGTATGTAGGGCAATTCATGAGCAGACAGATATCCGCGTACTTCTCACCGGTGAAATATCGGATGAATTATTTGGATATAAATATACTGATTTCGCCCCCGGTCCGGAGGCGTTCCAAGAAGAATCCGTGAAAAGAATCCGTGAACTTCATATGTATGATGTACTAAGGGCAGACCGCTGTATCTCTTCCAATTCTCTTGAGGCAAGAGTTCCGTTCGGAGATCTGGATTTTGTGACTTACGTTATGGCAGTCGATCCGGAACTGAAAATGAATCATTACGGAAAAGGGAAATATCTTCTCCGTCATGCATTTCAGGAGGATTCGTACCTTCCGCAAGAAATCCTGTGGAGAGAAAAAGCAGCGTTTTCAGACGCAGTAGGTCATTCCATGGTGGATTATCTGAAAGAATACGCAGAATCCGTTTACACAGATCAGGAGATGGAAACATTATCAGAAAAGTATACCTATGCACGTCCGTTTACGAAAGAATCTTTGTTGTACAGGGAAATCTTTGAAAAATATTATCCGGGGCAGGCGGAAATGATCGCCGGATTCTGGATGCCGAACAAAGAGTGGGAGGGGTGTGACGTCAATGACCCTTCAGCCAGAGTGCTTTCAAACTATGGAGAAAGCGGAAAATAATAGAAAGAGGAATGACAATTTATGACAAAGTATATTTTTGTGACCGGAGGCGTGGTATCCGGGCTTGGAAAAGGAATTACGGCAGCCTCCCTTGGGCGGCTTTTAAAAGCCAGAGGTTATAAGGTGGCCGCTCAGAAGTTAGATCCTTATATTAATGTAGATCCGGGAACTATGAGCCCGTATCAGCATGGAGAGGTGTTTGTCACGGAAGACGGCGCGGAGACCGATCTCGACCTCGGCCACTACGAGCGCTTCATCGACGAGGATCTTAACAAATACTCGAATCTCACCACCGGTAAAGTATACTGGAACGTGCTCAACAAAGAGCGCCGCGGCGAGTATCTCGGTTCGACCGTTCAGGTCATACCCCATATAACAAATGAAATAAAGGATTTCGTATACCGTGTCGGCAAGAAAACCGATGCTGACGTGGTCATCACTGAGATCGGCGGCACTATAGGTGACATTGAATCCCAGCCTTTCCTCGAAGCTGTAAGACAGATATCTCTTGAGGTAGGGCGTGAGAACAGCCTCTTCATCCATGTCACTCTGGTGCCGTTTTTGCGTGGATCGGACGAGCATAAGTCCAAACCCACCCAGCACTCGGTCAAGGAGCTGCAGGGCATGGGCATCAACCCGAACATAATCGTCCTGCGCTGTGACGAGCCGCTTGAGGAGGCTATCTTCAAGAAGATATCGCTCTTCTGCAACGTCAAGCCCGACTGCGTTATCGAGAACATCACCCTGCCTTATCTCTACGAAGCTCCGCTGATGCTCGAGAAGTCGAACTTCTCGTCCGTCGTCTGCCGCGAGCTGAATATAGACGCTCCCGAGCCGGATCTCGACGAGTGGACGGAGCTTGTCCACCGCATCAAGAACCGCGAAAAGGAAGTCAAGATAGGTCTTGTCGGCAAATATGTCCAGCTCCATGATGCATATCTGTCCGTTGCCGAGGCGCTTCGCCACGCGGGCTACACTCTCAACACCCATATCCGCATCGACTGGATCGATTCCGAGAATCTGACCGAGGCGAACTACGAGCAGGAGCTCTCGCACCTCGATGGAATAATCGTCCCCGGCGGCTTCGGCGGCAGAGGAATCGAGGGCATGATCCTCGCGGCGAAATACGCCAGAGAGAACAATGTTCCCTATTTCGGAATCTGCCTCGGAATGCAGATTGCGGTTATTGAATACGCGCGCAATGTCGCGGGTATCAAAGACGCCCACTCGGGCGAGTTCGATGAGCTCTGCAAGAACAAGGTCATCGACTTCATGCCCGGTCAGAGCGACAATATCGACAAGGGCGGCACACTGCGCCTTGGCGCATATCCCTGCGTTATCAAGCCCGGCACAACAATGGAGTGCTGCTACGGAAAGTCCGAAATTTCCGAGCGCCACCGCCACCGCTACGAGTTCAACAACGATTATCGCGATATACTTACTCAGAACGGACTCACCCTCTCGGGTCTTTCGCCCGACGGCAGACTCGTTGAAACGGTCGAGCTTTCCGACCGCCCGTTCTATGTCGGAGTGCAGTATCACCCCGAGTTCAAGTCCCGTCCCAACAAGGCTCACCCGCTGTTCAAAGGCTTTATAGCCGCAGCGCTTGAAAAATCTGAGATCGGAGAATAAATACCTATGGCAAACTTGCATGAAGAGTGCGGCGTTTTCGGAGTCTATTCACCCAAGCCCGGCCCCGTGGCGGATCTCGCTTACTACGGTCTCTATGCCCTGCAGCACAGAGGGCAGGAGAGCTGCGGCATAGTCGTTAACGACGACGGAGTGTTCGCTTCGCGCAAGGATATCGGACTTGTCAACGAAGTCTTCTCGCGCGACGACCTGATGAAGTTCCCGCAGGGCAGGATGGCTGTCGCCCATGCGCGCTACGGCACGACCGGCGGCAACAGCAGAGCGAACTGCCAGCCCATCGAGGTCAACCATCAGAAGGGCAAGATGGCTCTTGCCCACAACGGAAACCTCAGCAACGCCTATGAACTGCGCAGCGAGCTTGAGCTCGGCGGCGCTATCTTCCACACGACGAGCGACACCGAGATAATCGCCTATATCGTCACGCAGGCGCGCCTCAACAGTCCTTCAATAGAAAACGCGCTGAGCAGCGCGATGAACAGGCTCGAGGGCGCATATTCCCTCGTGCTCATGTCCGCCGCAAAGCTGCTCGCGGCGCGCGACCCCTACGGGTTCCGCCCGCTGTGCTACGGCAAAACGCTCGACGGCACATATGTCGTCGCGTCTGAGAGCTGTGCGCTTTCCGCCGTCGGCGCAAAATTCGAGCGCGATATACTCCCCGGCGAGATACTCGTCTTTGACGAAAACGGCGTGCGCTCGAACAGGGATCACTGCGGCGAAAAGCCGAGGCGCTCATGCATTTTTGAGTATATCTATTTTGCAAGACCGGATTCCGTCATTGATGGCGTGTCGGTTCACGCGGCGCGCAGAAATGCCGGCGCGATACTTTCAAAGACCAATCCGGTTGAAGCCGATGTTGTTATGGGCGTCCCGGATTCGGGAATCGACGCCGCTCTGGGCTATGCCGAGGCGTCGGGGATACCCTACGGAATGGGCTTCATAAAAAACAAATATATCGGCAGAACTTTCATCTCGCCCGGTCAGGACAAGAGAATCGATCAGGTGAGAATAAAGCTCAGCGCGATAGGCGAATCCGTAAAGGATAAGAGAATAGTGCTCATCGACGACTCCATAGTGCGCGGCACGACGAGCCGCCAGATAGTCAACCTCCTGCGCGAAGCGGGGGCAAAAGAGGTGCATATGCGCATCTCCTCGCCGCCGTTCATGCATCCGTGCTATTACGGCACTGACGTTGACTCGCGCGAAAATCTTATCGCCTGCCACCACTCGGTGGAGGAGATTGCCGACATAATCGGCGCGGATTCCCTCGGATATCTGCCGGAGTCGGAACTTAAAAATCTGATAGGCAGCGAGAACTTCTGCAGCGCGTGCTTCAACGGAGTCTATCCGACCCCTATCCCGGATGTTATCACCAAAGACCGCTTTGAGGGGAAACTCTCCGAGCGGAGCAAATAAATAAAAATACGAAAAGCGAAAGGAAACTGCGGTATGGAAAAGTTGTATGAAGGCAAGAGCAAAGTCGTTTACAGTTCGGAGGAGCCCGGTACCTGCATCATCAAGTACAAGGACACCGCCACTGCCGGCAACGGCGTTAAAAAAGAAGATCTGCCCGGAAAAGGAAAACTCAACGCGGCAATCTCCAACATCATCTTTGATTACCTCATGAAGAACGGAATCAAGACCCATCTTCTCAAGGTCATCGACGAAACCACTGTCCTCGCGAAGAAGGCTGAGATCGTTATGGTCGAGGTCATAGTCAGAAATATCGCAGCAGGAAGCTTTTCAAAGAAATACGGCGTGCCGGAGGGTTCGCCCCTGAAGAACACAGTCGTTGAGTTCAGCTACAAGAGCGACGAGCTCGGCGACCCGATGATAAATGACAGCCAGATAACCGCCATCGGTCTCGCTACGCAGGAGGAGCTCGACGAGCTCAGAGCCATGTCCAAGCGTATAAACGAGCTGATGACTGAGCTGTTCGCAAAGGGCGGCGTGCGCCTTGTCGACTTCAAGCTCGAGTTCGGCCGCACCGACGAGGGACTTGTCCTGTGCGACGAGATATCCCCCGATTCCTGCCGTCTCTGGGATATGGAGACAAACAAAAAGCTCGATAAGGACAGATTCCGCCGCGACCTCGGCGATGTTCTCGGCGGCTACAGAGATGTTCTCGCGAGACTTCAGAGCTCGATCTGATAAATTCAAGGAGTGTATTTTTAAATGAGACTCATAGACCGCAAGATCGTCCTTGAGGATGGCAGCGAGTACTACGGATACGGCTTCGGCAGCTATACCGACAGGGTGTGCGAGATAGTTTTCAACACCTCGATGGTTGGCTATCAGGAAATAGTTTCCGACCCGTCGTATACCGATCAGATGGTCGTTATGACATATCCGCTCATAGGCAACTACGGTATAACCGACGACGATTTCGAGTGCAAAAACCCGAGCATCGGCGGTCTTATCGTGTATGACTACAACGATATGCCCTCGAACTTCAGATACACAAAGACGCTCTCGGAGCTGCTCGAAGAGAACGGTATCCCCGGCATCTCCGGCGTTGACACGAGAAAGCTCACCCGCAGCATACGCGATTTGGGCTCGCGCCGCGTGCTCATAACCTCGCCCGATATCCCAGCTGAGGTCGCGGTGGAGATAATCAAAAATACCCCCGTCGCCCACGATGCGGTCAGCCGCGTCAGCTGCAAAAAGCGCTGGTATTCGCGCACGTCGAACCCGCAGTTCAATGTCGTTGCGATAGACTGCGGCATGAAGCTCAATATCGTGCGCAGCCTCAACAAGTTCGGTTGCAACGTCGTTGTCGTGCCCTATGACACGCCGGCGGATGAAATTGAGTTCATGAAGCCCGACGGAGTGTTTCTCTCAAACGGTCCCGGCGACCCCGAGGATGTGACCCCTGTTATAAACACGGTCAGGGCGCTTCGCGGAAAATATCCGATTTTCGGCATCTGCCTCGGACATCAGATGATATCCCTCGCCTACGGCGCAAAGACATATAAGCTCAAGTTCGGCCACCGCGGCGGAAACCACCCGGTCATGAACCTCGACACCAACAAGATAGAGATAACCTCGCAGAACCACAGCTATGCCGTTGACCCGAAAACGGTCGAGGGCACCGACCTTGAAGTGACGCACATAAATCTTCTCGACAACACCGTCGAGGGAGTAAGATGCAAGAAAGACCTTGTGTTCAGCGTGCAGTATCACCCCGAGAGCGCGCCCGGTCCGCAGGACAGCAGCTACCTGTTCGGTCAGTTTATCGACTATATGAAGGAGGCGAAGGAGCGTGCCTAAGAGAACTGATATAAAAAAGGTGCTCGTTATCGGCTCGGGTCCTATAGTCATCGGTCAGGCTGCCGAGTTTGACTATGCGGGAACTCAGGCGTGCCTCGCCCTGCGTGAGGAGGGCTACGAGGTCGTCCTCGCGAACTCGAACCCCGCAACGATAATGACCGATACTACCATAGCCGATAAAGTCTATATGGAGCCGCTGACGCTCGAATATCTCGCGCGTATCTGCCGCTATGAGCGCCCGGACGCGATAGTCCCCGGCATCGGCGGTCAGACCGGACTCAACCTTGCGATGCAGCTCGCGAAAAAAGGCGTTCTCAAGGAGTGCGAGATAGAGCTGCTCGGCACTGATGCCGAGAGCATTGAGCGCGCCGAGGACAGAGAGCTTTTCAAAGAGCTCTGCGAGAGCATCGGAGAGCCGATAGTCCCCTCGCAGATAACCTACAGCATCGAAGAGGGTCTTGAGGCGGCGGAGAAGATAGGCTATCCCGTTATCCTGCGCCCCGCGTTCACGCTTGGCGGAACGGGCGGCGGCTTTGCCTATGACCCCGACGAGATGCACGACATGATGAAGAACGCGCTTGCGCTCTCGCCCGTGCATCAGGTGCTCGTCGAAAAGAGCATAAAGGGCTACAAAGAGATAGAATACGAAGTGATACGCGACGCGAACGACACCGCTATCACCGTTTGTAATATGGAAAACCTCGACCCCGTCGGTATTCATACCGGCGACTCGATAGTCGTCGCGCCCAGCCAGACGCTGACGAATAAAGAATATCAGATGCTCAGGGATTCCGCGCTCAAAATTATCCGCGCCCTGGGAGTAAAGGGCGGCTGCAATGTTCAGTTTGCGCTCGACCCCCATTCGTTCCGCTACTATGTCATTGAGGTCAACCCCAGAGTTTCGCGCTCGTCCGCCCTCGCTTCAAAGGCGAGCGGATATCCGATAGCGCGCGTCTCGGCGAAGATAGCGGTCGGCATGGATCTGCATGAAATACAGCTTGCAAATACCCCTGCCTGCTTTGAGCCATCGCTCGACTATGTCGTGACCAAGATGCCGCGCTTCCCGTTTGATAAGTTCCCCGCCGCGCACAACACGCTTTCGACCCAGATGAAGGCGACCGGCGAGGTCATGAGCGTCGGACGCACATTTGAGGAGAGCCTGCTCAAGGCGATACGCTCGCTCGAGGAGAGCAAGAACCACCTGCATATGGAGAAGTTCGACTCGGCGCATATGAGCGTTGACGAGCTGCTCGAATATATCAAAGAGGGCACGGACGACCGTCTCTATGCAATATCCCAGCTGATGTGGATGGGCGTTGACCCGTCGCTTATCTGCGATATAACGCATATAGATATGTTCTTCCTCGACAAGATAAAGAAGATAGTCGATTTTGAAAAGGAGATGGAGGCGAATCCCGGCTCCGACATTCTTCTGCGCGAGGCAAAGCGCCTCGGCTTCTCCGATTCGTATATCGCCGAGCTCTGGAAAGAGAGCGAGGACAGCATATATGAGCGCAGATGCAAAGAGGATATCTTCCCGACATACAAGATGATCGACACCTGCGCGAGCGAGTTTGACAGCTATGTGCCCTATTTCTACTCGACCTACGCGAGCGAGAACGAGTCCGTTGTGTCGGACAAAAAGAAGATAATAGTCTTAGGTTCAGGTCCTATCCGTATAGGACAGGGCGTTGAGTTTGACTATTCGACCGTCCATGCCGTCCATGCCATTCAGCAGCTCGGCTATGAGGCGATAGTTATCAATACTTCCTCGTCGGTACTCTTACTTTTTATTACATCTCCGAGACCGTTTCGACCGACTACACCACTGCCGACAAGCTCTATTTCGAGCCCCTGACGACAGAGGATGTTATGAATATAGTCCATCTCGAAAAGCCGGAGGGCGTTATAGTCACCCTCGGCGGCCAGACTGCCGTCAACCTTGCGGCTCCGCTTGCAAGGCGCGGCGTGAAGATAATCGGCACCGACTGCGACGCCATTGAGCGCGCCGAGAACAGAGACGCGTTTGACGCCGTTATAAAATCCCTCGGCATCCCGAACCCGAAAGGCGAGGCCGTTACGGATATCGAGACCGGTGCGGCTGTTGCCGCGCGCATAGGCTACCCCGTGCTTGTGCGCCCGAGCTTCGTGCTCGGCGGCAGAGCGATGGAGATAGTCGCTAACGAGGCGATGCTCAGAAAATATCTCAAGAACGCCGTTGAGGTCGACGAAGACAAGCCCGTGCTCATAGATAAATATCTTATGGGCAAGGAAGTTGAGATAGACGCCATCTGCGACGGCAGTGAGGTGTTCATTCCCGGCATAATGGAGCTCGTCGAGCGTACCGGTGTCCACTCGGGCGACAGCACGAGCGTGTATCCGCCGTTCTCTATTTCGCAGAAGGTCAGAGACACGATAGCCGAATACACCACAAAGCTCGGACTCGGCATAGGCATAGTCGGTCTGTTCAATATACAGTTTATAGTTGACAGCGACGAGAGCGTCTATGTTATCGAGGTCAACCCCCGCGCTTCGCGAAGCGTGCCGTTCCTTTCAAAGTCCACCGACTGCAACCTTGTCCGCATCGCGACAAAGGTTATGCTCGGCCAGAGCCTGCGCGATCAGGGCATAACCGATATGCGCCTGCCCGACGGCAAGCGCTGGTATGTCAAAGCCCCGGCGTTCTCGTTTGAGAAACTGACAGGCATGGATGCATATCTCTCACCCGAGATGAAATCGACCGGCGAAGCGATAGGCTACGACAAGCGCCTGAACCGTGCGCTCTACAAGGCTCTTCAGGCGTCCGGAGTCAGGATGAAAGAATACGGTACTGTAATAGTAACCCTTGCCGACGAAGACAAGGAAGAGGCTCTGCCGCTCGTCAAGCGCTTCTATCACCTCGGCTTCAATATAGAGGCGACCGCCGGAACCGCGGCGTTCCTCAAGAAGCACGGCATACGCACCCGCGTGCGCGGCAAGCTCAGCGAGGGCAGCACCGAGATTCTCGATTCTATCCGCGCGGGCTATGTCAGCTATGTTATAAACACGCGCGCCATTCTCTCCGGCGTCCACTTTGAGGACGGCGTTGAGATCCGCCGCTGTGCCGTCCAGAACGGCGTGACGATATTCACCTCCCTCGACACCGTGAAGATAGTCCTCGATGTTCTCGAAGAGATAACCCCCGAGATATCGACCATAAACGGCGACGGCGAGAACTGATTTCAACAACCCTTAATTATATTAAAAGACCTCCCCGGGCGGGAGGTCTTTTGCTTTTGCTGAAAATAAACCGCCGCACGGCACGAACCGACGGCGGATTGATATTTTAATTTACGCCTTGCCCTTTTGCAGCAGCACTCTCAGAGGTCCCTCAAAGACGAGCTGGTTGATAAAAAACGCCTTTATGTCGTTCGGGCTGCAAAACTTTTTTCTGCGCCCTGCGGAGAGCGAGGTCTGCTCCCTTATCGTGCGCGAGACGAAGCCGACGCAGGTGTCGCGCCCGCGCTGCTTCGGGATTATCCGCAGATAGAGCAGTGCGAGCCCGATGTAGCTGTACTTATATTCGTCGGCGTTCGAGGTCATGTGCTTTATGATGCGCTCTACATTGCGAAGCTCCGCTTCCGTTACGGGCAGAGCGAACAGCGCGCAGGGGACATCCGTGCCTTTGTAAGTCGGGTGGAGGTCGAAGTCCTCGGTCATGAATCCGCGCTTGCCCGTGAAGCTGAAAAATTTCGGGTAGTGTTCATCCGTGCTTATCGACATGTGGGAGTATTCCCAAAGCCCTATTCTTTTTATAGTCCGCGAGACCTTATCCGGATAGTCGGTGAGCATAATATAGACGGTGCGGTCTTTTCTGTTCATTCGGCATACTCCCCCTTGTAATATTTTTTAGTATATGCTAACATTATAAACAACTAAAGTTGTCTAATCAAGAAACTGTTTTGTGAATTGGTAAGATAAACGACTAAATATAAAAAGAGGCGTTTAAATAGTGAATAAAAACGATCTGAGATATATCAAAACGGAGCGGCTGATAGTGCATACATATGTCGATCTGCGCCTGCGCGACCCGTCGCCCGTCAAGGTCAGCGACCTGTGCCGGGAGGCGCTGATAAACAAAACGACATTCTATTCCCACTATGACACCATGGAGAGCCTGCATCGGCACATCTGCCGCGAGGCCGTCGCCGATATTCTCGGCCGCTGCGACTGCGCCCGGATGGCGTTCAGCGATACATACGCCTTTGTTTCAGAGCTGGTCGGCGCGATATCGCGCGAAGAGCGGCTTATCCGCGCGCTCTACGGCGACGATATAGCTTCACTGCTCAACGATGCGGAGGAGGCTCTTTTCAGAATCTATCTGCATGACGACGACGAGCCGGAGCGCAAAGAAAAAATAATCTTCTGCATCGGCGGAACGTCAAGATTATTGCTCATGAATCCTGACGAGCACGGCATCCGCGCGGCGTCGGAGCTCATACGCACCGTCTTTAATCTCAACGAAAACAGAACATAAAAATCTTCAGCGCCGAGGTCACAAATTGTTTACAAACATATTGTTGACAATCGGCGCGCATATATGTATAATGTGTAGCGTGCTACACTTAATATTGCTGAAAACAGCTTTGCGGAAAGGAGATCGCTATGGAGCATATCGGATATTTTTTTAAACGCATAGATAACCGTTTGAAGTCGAACGCCGATGCAGGACTCGGCAAGCACGGGCTGACTTTTGCGCAGTCGCGGATCATAAGATTTCTCGCCGAACGCGGAGGTCAGACAACCCAGAAAGAGATTGAAGACTACGCCCATGTCTCACATCCGACGATTGTCGGCATAGTCACGCGCATGGAGCAGAGCGGCTTTCTCAGCACCTGTACCGATCCGTCGGACAAGAGAAACAAGGTCGTGCGGCTGACCGACAAGTCGAAAGACATCAATCTCGAGATACGCCGTTCGATTGATAACGGCGAGCGGGCGATGCTCAGATCGTTCAGCGAAGAAGAAGTCGAACAGCTCCGCGGATATCTCATAAGGATATGCGATAACCTTGATATTGACAGCAGCCCCGGCTGCAAACCGGAAAGTGGAGCAAAGAAAGAAAAGAGGGAGTGAGAATATGATAAAAACTTTGTTGAAGAGCATGCGCCAATACAAAAAAGTATCATGGGCGACTATCTTTTTCTCCGCGTTTGAAGTCGTGTTCGAGATAGTTATCCCGCTTTGTATGTCGGGTCTTATCGACAACGGCATCGAGGGCGGCGTGATGTCCATGGTCTGGAAATACGGTCTTGCGCTGCTATTCCTCGCGGTGTTCCAGATGGTGACGGGAATGCTTGCGGCGTTCCTCGGCTCGCGCGCGTCCGCCGGATTCGGCGCGAATCTGCGCAGCGATATGTATGATAATGTTCAGACCTTCGCATTCTCGAATATCGACAAATTCTCGACCGCGTCGATAGTTACGAGACTGACGACGGATGTCACAAATATTCAGAACGCCTATCAGATGCTCATAAGAATAGCAATACGCGGACCGGTTATGCTGATTTTCGCCATGATAGTCTCGTTCAGAATAGACAGCCAGATTTCGCTTATGTTCATTGCGATTATACCTGTCCTTGCGGCTCTGCTCGTGCTGATAATCATCAAGGTGCATCCCGTGTTCAAGCGCGTTTTCCATACCTACGATGAGCTCAACAACGTCGTTCAGGAGAATGTGCGCGGCATAAGAGTCGTCAAGTCCTTCAACCAGGAGGAGCACGAGATAAGCAAATTCGAGAAGATATCCGAGAAGATATATAAAGACTTTGCAAAGGCGGAGCGCCTTATCGCGCTCAACTCGCCTATCATGCAGGTCTGCATGTACACCTGCATGATTCTGATCTCATGGCTCGGCGCAAAGGCGGTCATCGCCAGCGGCAACAACGCAGCACTCGGTCTGACTACCGGCTCGCTCACCGCGCTGTTCACCTACGCCATGCAGATACTCATGAGCCTCATGATGCTCTCCATGGTCTTTGCCATGATGATAATCGCGAGCTCTTCCGCTCAGCGTATAGCTGAGATACTCAACGAAAAGACCGATATCTCGAACCCCGCGAACCCCGTTCTCGAAGTTGAAGACGGCGAGATAGATTATAAAAATGTCAATTTTGCCTATGCTTCAAAGGCGGACACCAAGGTGCTCGATAATGTCAATGTGCATATAGCCTCCGGCGAAACTGTCGGCATAATCGGCGGCACGGGTTCGTCGAAGTCTTCGTTCGTCCAGCTCATCCCGCGCCTTTACGATGTAACGGGCGGTGAAGTGATGCTCGGCGGCGTGGATGTCAGAAACTACGACCTCGACACCCTGAGAAACTCGGTCGCAATGGTGCTCCAGAAGAACGAGCTGTTCTCCGGCACGATATCTGAGAACCTGCGCTGGGGCAATGAATACGCGACTGACGAAGAGATAAAGCACGCCTGCGAGCTCGCTCAGGCGGATGAATTTGTCAGCGCGATGCCCGACGGCTACAACACCTATATCGAACAGGGCGGCACGAACGTCTCCGGCGGTCAGAAACAGAGGCTGTGCATAGCGCGCGCCCTGCTCAAGAATCCCAAGGTGCTCATTCTCGACGACTCGACAAGCGCCGTCGATACCCACACCGACGCGCTGATTCAAAAGGGACTTTCGCAGTATATGCCCGATACGACTAAGATAGTCATCGCCCAGCGCATAAGCTCGGTTCAGAACGCGGACAAAATACTCGTGTTCGACAACGGCAGAATAATCGCGCAGGGCACACATGACGAGCTGCTGAAATCCTGCGATATCTATCGCGCAGTTTATGAATCCCAGCAGAAGGGAGGAAACGACGATGAGTAAGCCTATGCACGGCGGACCCAAGGGCATGCCCGGCGGATCCGGAATGCAGCCCAGAAAGCTCGACAAGAAAACGCTCAAGCGTCTGCTCTCTTATCTCAAAAATTATAAGGGCACGATAGCCCTTGTCACAATTTGCATTCTGCTCAGCGCGGTTGCGGGTGCGGCGTCATCGATGTTCCTCCAGACGCTTATCGACGACTATATAACCCCGATGGTCGGCCAGTCATCACCCGACTTCTCCGGCTTTATACGCGCGCTGATAACCATGGCGGTCATCTATCTCATCGGCACGCTCTCGACTCTTATCTACAACCGCCGCATGGTCACTATAGCGCAGGGAACGCTCAAGACCATACGCGATGAGATGTTCGAGAAGATGCAGCGCCTGCCGATAAGATATTTCGATTCACACACCCACGGCGACACGATGAGCCTCTATACCAACGATACCGATACCCTGCGCCAGATGCTCGCGCAGTCGATGGGTCAGCTGATTTCTTCGGCGTTCACTGTCGTGGCGGTATTCTGCTGCATGCTCTATATCAGCGTCGGTCTGACGCTCGTTGTGTGCATATCGCTGTTCTTCATTATGCAGATAATCAAGAAAGTTGTCGGCAAGAGCGGCGCGTATTTCGTAGCCCAGCAGAGATCCCTTGCGGATCTTGACGGATATATCGAAGAGATGATAAACGGTCAGAAGGTCATAAAAGTCTTCTGCCACGAAGAGCAGTCGAAGAAAGAAATGAGGCAGCGCAACACCAAATGGGAGCACAACGCCGCGAACGCAAACGGCCACGCGACCTCGATGATGCCCATGACGAACGCGTTCGGATATTTCCTGTATATCCTGCTCGCCGTTATCGGCTCATATATGGCTATCGCCGGCACGAAGAATTTCGGATTGACGGGTATCAACACGCTGTCTCTCGGCATGATAGCCTCGTTCCTCGTGCTCTCGCGCAACTTTATAAACCCGATATCCCAGATGTCGAACCAGTTCAACTCGATTGTCAACGCCCTCGCGGGCGCCGAGCGAATCTTTACATTTATGGACGAAGAGCCTGAGCCCGACGACGGATATGTTACCCTCGTAAACGCGAAAGAAGAGAACGGCGAGATAGTCGAAGTCAAGGAGCACACCGGAATGTGGGCATGGAAGCATCCCCACGGCGACGGCACTCTGACTTATACAAAGCTTGAGGGTCAGGTCGTGCTCGACCATGTCGATTTCGGCTACACACCCGAAAAGGAAGTCCTTCACGATATCACGCTCTACGCAGAGCCGGGTCAGAAGGTGGCTTTCGTCGGCGCGACCGGAGCGGGCAAGACCACGATAACAAACCTCATAAACCGCTTCTATGACATAGCGGACGGCAAGATACGCTATGACGGAATAAACATCAACAAGATAAAGAAAGCCGATCTGCGCCGCAGTCTTGGCGTCGTGCTCCAGGATGTCAACCTGTTCACGGGTACTGTCATGGAGAACATCCGCTACGGCAACCCCGAGGCGACCGACGAGCAGTGCATCGCGGCGGCGAAGCTCGCAAATGCTGACGGCTTCATCCGCATGCTCCCGGACGGCTACAACACCGTACTCAAGGGCGACGGCTCCGGACTTTCGCAGGGTCAGCGTCAGCTGATATCGATAGCCCGCGCGGCGGTCTCCGACCCGCCCGTCATGATCCTCGACGAGGCGACATCTTCGATAGATACGCGCACCGAGGCTCTCGTCCAGGGCGGCATGGATAAGCTGATGAAAGGGCGCACGGTCTTTGTTATTGCGCACCGCCTCTCGACCGTCCAGAACTCGGATGTTATAATGGTGCTCGACCACGGCAGAATAATCGAGCGCGGCAACCACGAAAAGCTCATCGCCGAAAAGGGCACATACTATCGCCTCTATACCGGCGCGTTTGAGTTGGAATAAGCTAAGATATAATAAAAGGGAAGTCGAAATTTATTCGGCTTCCTTTTTGCTGTTTACGGTGCGGCGGAATTTAATCAGCCGATCGGCTCTTGACAAATTTCGAGCCGACTGATATAATACCACAAAACTAATAAGTAGATTGCCATCGGGTAATGAAGCATTCGTATCTCGTCATTAGGTCTTAGAAGACGAGATGGCGGGTGCTTATTTTTTTTGAGGTACAGCATGAAAAACTATCAGAATCCGTTTAAGACATTCAAAAAGCACGAATGGGCAATATGGCTCGGGTCGCTTGTTCTGGTTACGGTGTCGTTTATGTTTCCGCGGGAGCGGGATTATCTCACCCTTATTGCGTCGCTTATCGGCGTCACTTCGCTTATTCTCAACGCAAAGGGCGACCCGTCGTATCTGCCGATGATAGTCTGCTTCTCGGTGTTCTTTGTCAATGACTGCTACGGCTTCATAAACTGGCGAAAGATCAGGCAGCGCCAGGGCGAAAATTAAATAAAAAATAAACATTTTGAAAATATGCTCATATCTGAAGTAAAAAAGTCGAATCTTCTGTTATATTATATAGAAAGCAAAGGACAGGAGGCGATACCGTGAAAAACAGACATGAGGGTCTTGCCGAGATGAAGAAGGACGGCGTGACCTACTGCAATATGTTCTGGCTGTTCATGTTCGGCAATGTGCTCGGCGTTCTGCTCGAGGGTACATGGTGCAGGCTGATTTTCGGCCACTGGGAGACGCATGTCGCAACCATCTGGGGACCGTTCTCTTTGATATACGGCGTAGGCGCAGTGATGTTCTACATAAGCGGCGAAAAAATACGGAGCACCGGTTACAAGGGAGTTGTCGCCCGGTTTTGCTCTATCGCGATAGTCGCCACGGTCTTTGAGCTCGCCTGCGGGCTGCTGCTCGAATACGGCATGGGCATGAAAGCGTGGGACTACTCAAAGAGCTTCATGAACTACAAAGGTCTCATCTGCCTGAAAATGACGCTGCTCTGGGGACTTGCGGGCGTTATCTTCGCCTATATGGTCGTGCCGAAGCTCAAAAAGGTGTTCGCACGTATGCAGGGTACGGGCTGGAAGGTCGCGTGTGCCGCGTTATCGATATTTATGATAATCAATCTCTCGTTCACTCTCGTGTGCATGGTGCGCTGGAGAGACCGCCGCGCGGGGATTGCCGCGACAACGCAGATCGGGCAGTATGTCGACAGCAAGTATGACGACGCGATGATGTCAAGCCGCTTCTGCGAATGGCATGTTATAAAAAAATAAGCAAAGCTATTTTGCAATGCGGGACTGCTTTCGGGCGGTCCCGTTTTTGTTGCGACTTTTTTTGTTGTGTGGTATACTTTGGCATATAAATCTTACGGAGGAAGAAATATGCAGTGCATTCTCTCCGCCCTCGTGGCGATCATTATCGCGCTCGCGCCGGTGTTCAATATTCCGCTGACCGTTGTGCCGCCCAAAGGCGAGCTGCCGCACGAGAGCGAACCCGCGCCGTCGGAGCTTTCGGTATATGACAAAGTCGTCGGCGTTGACGACTCGGTGTTCTATATCTCCCGCCCGAACGCGGAAAATTTGAAAATAATATACGCTTCCGATTTCGGCATGGACAGTGACGCGCAGGACAACACGGACGCTTTTTGCCGCGTTATCGATTACTGCCGCAGGAATCCGGGCACGCGTCTTGTAATAGATGCCGGGGAATACCGCTTCTCGCCGCAGAATACTATCGGTCTAAATTCGCTCAGGGATGTTCTCATCGACGCCGAGGGCGCGGTGTTCGTCTTTGACTGCGACAGATATTTCGAGATAAGCGGATGCGAAAATTTTGAGATAAAAGGGCTTGCCGTCGACTGGGCTTGGGACGAATCCCGCCTCGCTTCCGTTGTTAAAATCGAGAAGCGAAACGCGATAAAGCACACGTTCGATATGCGCTTTACCGAGCTTGACGAAGTGCCCGAGAATATCGCCGTCATGGTGATGACCCAGCTCGACCCCAAGACGCTGACCTTCGGCGCGGCGGGCGTTTTGCTTCACTCAAAGTGATAAATGTAGGGCGGATTTTGCACAATCTTCTTGCCACAATTAAAAAAAGGAGACACTCTTTTGAATGTCTCCCTTTTTGTACTTTTATCGGTTGTCCGATTATTTCATAGCCTCTTCGACTGCAACAGCGCAGGCGACGGTCGCGCCGACCATCGGGTTGTTGCCCATGCCGATAAGACCCATCATTTCGACGTGCGCCGGGACGGAGGAGGAACCGGCGAACTGGGCGTCGGAATGCATACGAC
>OGFF01002319.1_pt1 | contig 16850 bp, 20 predicted proteins | sample 1570751 | NCBI WGS metagenome assembly OGFF01 (sample SAMEA2581951, study PRJEB24529) | metagenome | biome: Human gut stool | place: China | collected 2011 | reverse complement strand
TTTGCAGCCGCAGGATGAAAGTATCATAGTGGGTTATTACACTTCCGCAGAAGTGTTCCCCTGCAAACTACGTTTTTCAAAAATCTAAAATCAGGAGGTATTTGCCTATGGCAAGAGGCGACGGTATTGACCGTACCAGCGCAAGAAATGCAAAGATGACAGACGCCAAGGTGGGCAACGCACAGGCCCACAATGAACGGCAGAAAGAAAGTTATGTAAATCAAGATATTGTCCCAGAGCGGACACCGATGAATGTTCATTTCAAATCCCCGTCAGGTGACTACACCGCAATGTTCGATGAAATGGTCGCCTCCGGCAGCATCTCTACCCGCGGCCTGAAAGCGGATGCGGAGAAGTTTGGAGAACTGGTCTTCGATGTGAACTCCGCCTACTTCTATAACCACGGCGGCTATGAATTTGCAAAGCAGTTCTATAAGGACGCTTACCAAGCCGCTGTAAGCATAGTGGGCGGCGAGCAGTACATTCTCTCGGCAGTGATGCATGCCGATGAACGGAACCGGGCTATGTCCGAAAAGCTGGGGGAGGATGTGTACCATTACCACCTTCATGTGGTCTACATCCCGGTGGTGGAAAAGGAAGTCCGCTGGACAAAACGCTGTAAAGACCCGGCTCTGGTGGGAACGGTGAAGGAGCGAATCCATCAGGTGAGCATGAGCAAAAAGTGGGCCTCCCAACCGGCAATTGGCGAGGATGGACAGCCCCTCCTCACAAAGACCGGCAAGCCGGTTCTGCGGAAATCCTACTCCGTCCTACAGGACGATTTCTACAACGCCATGCGGGCGGCAGGCTACACAGACCTGGAACGTGGTGAGCGTGGCAGCTCCGAGGAGCATCTGACCGTGACCCAGTTCAAGGTGGAACGGGAGCAGCAGCGCCTGGAAGGGCTGACAGAGCAGACGGCTGCCAAAGCCCAGGAAGCCGCAGCTCTCGGAAAGAAAATCGAACGCTACCAGAAGCAGCAGGTAGCCATCCAAAAGGTGGACGAGATTGAAGCCAAGCCGGTGCCCTTGTCTGCTACCAAGGTGATCCTGGAACGCAAGGAGTATGAGGCGCTGAAAACCACGGCGAAGAAGTACATTGCCCAGGAGAAGCGGGAGGGAGTGCTCCAAAGGGCGCTGGATGCCGCAAAGAGTCTCATTAACGAGCTGAAAGCGGAGATTGCTTCCCTGCGAGAAGAACTGTCCTACTACCGTTCACCCCGCTTCCAGATGAAGCTCCATAAGGTCGAAAAGGAAAACAACGATCTCCGGGACAAGCTTCGGGTCTATAACGCCATCATTGACCGGTACGATTTGGGGCGATTCTTTGGGAAAAACAGGGATATGGGGCGCAGCAGGGACGATGCACGGTAAATCCCGTGTAGAGCCGGAAAAGTCATAAATCATGCAATGGGAGCGCCTGAATAGAACAGCGCTTCATTCAGGCGCTTCCCATCAGAAAAATGCCAAACTTTCCCAGGTGCAGAGCCGGGAAAATTATTCAACAATAGGAGGGGACTTATGAAAACAGGACTTACCAAGAAGCAAAAGAGAACCAGCATTTATTTTACAGAAGCAGATGAATTTCTGGAAATCTGCACATACAACACAGAACTCAAAAAACGCCTGGCGGCCTTTGCAGAGAAATATCCCACAGAGTGCCGTCAACTGGACGATGACGGTAACGGATGCAAGACCTTTGAAGTCCGAAAGGGACGTTTCGGCTTTCGGCTGACGCCGCCGTATAGCGAGGAGCGAAAACAGGCGGCGAGTGCACTGGCAAAGAGAAATACAAAGAATCTGAGGAGGGGGACAAAATGAAAATCCTATTTTGCAAATTCAATATTGATACGGCTTGTGTAGAGGTCTGGTGCAATGATGGACGGGTGATTTCCATTTATACGCCTGCCATTGAAGATGAATATGCTGAAAATCTGTATCAGAGGTCAGAACTGGATTGGTTGATTGATAATGACCCCGCCGCATACGCTGATCTGATCTTGAATGGTGACCCGGAGGCTTATCTAAGAATTGTCACAGAGTGCAATCCTCTGAACTAACAAAGAACCGCCAGTGCTAGCACCCTTTGGTGCCGGTACTGGCGGTTCTTTAACATCTTGTCAATTAACGCAAAAATAACAGCTTGGGGATCTGCGTTCAGTTTTGACAAGCATTCTAGCAATCCAAGTGATTCGCACCAGCAGCTTTCCACAAGGGAATTATATATCTTCACCACGGCATTTCATCAGATTTCCATTTTCCATTTTATAGACGACATTGCACAGCTCATCAATATCGTCTAAGTGATGGCTCACTAGAATAATTGTTTTACCTTCTTTACGCAATTTCTGAATCAATATCTTCATATCGTTCACGCCTTGGGTATCCAGCCCGTTCATTGGTTCGTCCAGCAATAGAATGTCAGGGTTTTCCATGATGGCTTGTGCAATTCCTAAGCGCTGCCGCATACCAAGAGAGTATTTCCCGACATGTTTGCGACTGTCTGGATCAAGGCCAACAGTCCGGATTGCCTGATATATTTCATTATCGGATATTTTATTTCGCAATCTTGCAAGATATTTTAGATTGGAAAAGCCACTGATATTCGGCAAAAATCCTGGAACCTCGATAATTGCGCCAAGAGAATCCGGAATATCAATTTCTTTCCCAATTTGCTTTCCATTAACTAAAATAGTTCCTTCTGTCAATCGGCATAAGCCGCTAATGCTCTTCAAAAGCATTGTTTTTCCTGATCCATTATGACCAATCAGTCCATAAATCGTTCCAGCGAAAAAGGAAATGGTAACATTCTGAAATATCCACTTGCCATTGATACATTTTCCGGCATTCTCAATTTTAATAATTTCCATTCTGTTTCTCCTCGTAGATTATGAAGACAAGATAAAACACAATAGCTGATAAAAAACTCGCAAATGGCATAGTCCACAAACCTTTACATGGCAGCGCGATAGACAGCATTCCCCAGGTGCTAGGGAGGTAAGGCAAAAGTTTCGGAAAATAAGATCCGATCAAGCAAAATCCTCCAATTAGTGCAATTGGAATACAGCTCGACCAAGCTGCTTTCTTACTTCGCGTATAACCAACCAAACCTACCGCACTCCACAGCAGCTGATTTGGGAGGAATAGCAGGAAAAATTGAATTCCATTCTTCACTCCAAGTCGCCAAACAGCAGTACCGCATATACATATTGCCCACACAGTAGCACAAAACGCACACGTACTGACGATGCCCAGCCGTAGTTGTGCTTTGTTGACTCTCAATCTGCAAAATAGCTCAATCTGGCGGCTCCTTTCCAATATCACGCCGTCTGCTAATAAAGGGATACTACACAATGCTGTCCATTTGCCTATTTGAAGCAAATCTAATTCTCCTTCCAGTGCTGCTATAGAAATACCCTCAAAAATAGCTCTTTGTTCTGGTGGGAAAGAAAATGCGATTGCAAGCACTACGCAAATCAATAGCCATTTCGGCAGGCACAACATATATCTAAGCATCTTATCACAACCTTTTCGTGCTGCTGTCTAATCCAGTTCTTTCTTTCAAAGGAATGGTTCTACTCGGTGTGCAGTTCGCATACAAATTTGCACAACAGACGCAATCAGCAAAATCAGGAGTAGAAAACAGTAGATTCTAGACATGCCCATACTCGGTATATAATGGTATTCAGGTATGACGAAACACAGTAGTGAGTGCTTCGCCTGCATTCCAAAACCGCTGTTGGCATAAATCAGATACCCCATAAAATGAAGCACACTTCCCACAATCCAGCCATAATTCCGGCTGGTGTTCATATTGACACAGAGTATGATTAATCCAATCATCCCAAGATAAAGGCTTTGAAAGAAAATACCTTCCAAGGCTGCTGCGGTGGGGCTTATGGCCTGAAGCATTTCCGGCGCATCAAATCTGAGATGAAAGTTGGTTATCGCAGCGCTTGGGCTTGTGAAGGACAGGATTTCCATGGTATCGCTCCAGCCACCTGCAAAATACACACCGCAACCAAAGCAGCCCACAACCACTGTGGTAAAAAGCAGTATAGTAAAATACAAAAAGCTTGCCAAAAAGATATAGTAAATTTGACTGCTTATCCACTTTTTTCGTCCTATCCGCAGCATTTCATCTTGGCTTAAAGGAGTAAGAAACGGGCAGTCAGATAGTAGCAGCAAACCGCCCAACATGATTGCTGCGACCATTTTCGGTTCCGATGTAATGTACAAATAGGGTTCGCATACCTGGAGCACATTATGTAGTTGGTTGCTATAAGCAAGGAGCCTCTCCTCAAAGTGGATAGCAAGTGTGATTCCGACAAGAAATGCAGCAAGTACGTGTAAACTATTTAACCAGGATAGAAACTTATTTATAAGCGACATTCCAAGCCATCTCATACAGTCACCTTTTTCTTGATTCGAAAATATGAAAATGCACCGCATATTCCAACAGCGGTCAATTGAACGAAAACAACATAGAAAACAGATGATGCGTAGTCTCCACGCAAAAGCTTGACCGGATTCCAGTTTCCCTTTATCAAAAACCACCCTGCCTGATATATTACAAATGGGGCAACATATGTAATATACCGGTTAACAACCATGGTTGATATTGCCAACCCGACCATGGCCCATGCACATCCAAACAAAAAGCCAAACAAAACACGATATGCCATTATGTCCAAGCCATGATTCCGAAAAAGCAGGTCCATACGATACCAAAGGCTGTTTCCTTCAATCCAAAATTGAACACTTTCGAAAGTGTCCGGTTCACTTGCCAAGGCAAAACACGTACCCAAGGTAATTAGTACAATTACCCCCATGGCGATTCCACCGGACAAAGCAACAGAAGCGCATCTTCCAAGAGCATAGCGCCTAACGCCTATTCTCTGAACAATTGGGGCAGCGAAACCAGAATTATAATCCTCACAAAAGCTGTCTGCAAAGGGGAGTACACAGAAAATTGCCGCAAACGGAGAATAATCGCTTAGACCAAAAGGTAAGGTTTGAAGTGTCAAAAATGTTCCAGCTCCGCCGTCAGAAATGGTTTCTATCAGCGGACGTAGCAGAATCGCCAGGGAGATGATAATCGAAACATACAGTTTAGGATCGGTAAAAATACGCTTTAAGTCAACACGGAGAAGATGATATTTTTGCATATAAACTCCTCAATTGTATTCTAGTATTCTAGCAAATGTAACTTTCCGCTTTCAAAATCATAAAAGCAGGTATATTGCCGCTCATGGCTTGATTTTTCTGCGGAGTCGCGACATTCAAATGCCCATCCGGGAATCAGCGTACATGTATCGTCTGTTGCATTCCCTTGCAAATAGTATCCAGCGCAAATCTCTGTAACATATACCGATTTCCCAATCGCATAAATAGGGAAATCTTCTATCAGCTTTTCAACAGCACATTCGAGCGAAAGTACTTGTGAGATATCCGTCTTTCCTGTTTCTTTCAGAAGAAGGTTTCCTTGAAAGCTGAATATTCCGTCTGCAGACATCCAAGTCATAATTTTCGCACTTTGTACATGCTCATCTCTGCCTGGCTGATATTGGTCAAATACTGGAGCATCATTGAATAGAGGTTGAAGCTCCATACAGTATGCGCCGGATTCTAATTCTGTTTCCGCATTGTAGGCGACAATATTCCATGGCGTATAAGTAAAGCAGGAATACTGCGCCAAAATTTGAGAGGCTTCTTTTGCTGCTTCTACCGCTGTAATGTTCAGCAGCGGTGGGCATAACGAAGTGATGTAATGTGGAGAAAACCATAACATTTCATCTTCCTCCATAATGTCACTCTTTATGTCATTTGCTACATTTAAATAGTTTACTCTTATATTGTCTGCATCTATGCAGAGGGTTTCGTAATAACTTCCGTCCACTTCCACATCCCACATGGTTTGATACGGGGTACTTACTGATTTCGTTTCGGGTACCTTCGACAAAATCCAGTCCTCGACAAGCTGGTCCCGTTTTTCAGTATTCGCCCCCAACTTAATATTTTTCATTATATGTAAATCGGGAAATACGACTTCTACGTCTATCTGAAGAGTTCTCCCGTTTATTTCCTCGTTTCGAACGACAGAACAAACCTGTGTTTTTTCCGAATTATCTTTGACTTGTATGGATTCCAATGTTGTATCCGAAGGTATGTTTTCTCTTGTAGGCTTGCGCAATGAACAGGCTGACAGGCAAGCAATTATCTGAATCATCACAAGAATAAGGAATGTTTTTCTGTGCATATCTTACTCCTTTAAAGTACAGGAGCAGAATCAAAGTCTGCTCCTGTACAGTTAAAAAATATTACGTGTAGTCGGAATTAAAAGCGCCACGGAATGTGTACTGCCCATCATCGGATTCATCATCCAAGCGGGCTGCCAACGTATGGGAAGTACCCGCTCCTCCGTATCCGCTTTTATATTGCGGATGAATTGTGTAATTTCCGTTGAGCCAGAATGTACGCCGTGTGACATCTGTGTACCCGGATGGGGTAAGATCAACTGGATTGCTTCCGGTTCCTTCATATACTACACGGAATCCCCAGCCATTTGTTTTGCTATCACACTCTACACTTGTTCCCTTGATAGTTGCTTCTTGACCGTTATAATCCTTTCTGTTGCTTGCACCAGTATAGACGGAGAAGGTTTTCTCGGATTTTGTCCAACCAATATAGGAAAATGGGAAATCGCCCGCATAAGCGGGGATTGCCAAGGAGGCAACCATAATGGTCACCAACGCCATAATAGATAGGCATCTTGTAATACGAGAACTTCGCATATTATCATCCTTTCTTTTGCAAGTATCGTTTCTCTGCCAGCTTTTGCCCTTTGCCACTGACAGTCTATGGCAAAATAATTCAGATTTTGGGTGTGCACTTTTCTAAAAATCTAGGGCAATTTCGAATTGCTAATCAGCAGATTCATGCGTATGATCTTCTTTGCAATACGTTACACAACTTTCCAATACTCAATAGAGTAGCTTCCAGGCAAATGCCGCACGTCACGGAATAGTACAACGTTGGAAATACGAGACAATTTGATGTAATGGCAACCACATCACAAATAAGAAGTAGAAGGCAGCAGATTTTCCTGTATTTTTTCATTTCATCAACTTTCAAAGGCTTTTCGGTAGTGTCCAATGGACAAAATAACAGGAAAGAAAGGTTGCTCATAATAAGCAACAGAAGTACTTCCCCATTCGAGGTTTCTAGTTCTTTGATTGTTGCGACAGCCACGCCAATAGCCAGTGTCGTCCACAATGTGCAGGCCATTTCTGTCTTTGCGTGTACACCTCCCGCATAACTGCGTAAAAGAATAAACACGATATAGAAAATGACGCTTTCACACGGAATACCTAGAATAGACCCAAAGGCAACTGCCACAAGGAAAAAGAAAGAACGAGTAATCAGCAAGAAAAAGCCATAAACGTATAACTCCCTATCAGCCTCCTTCACAGCGGATGATGCAATCAATTTACTTACAATGCGCTCTGCCAGCACCGTTGCCATTATTTTGTATTTTTGAAGCGCTTTAATGCTTCAGGGGCTTTCGGCTGGTAGATGCTTGTACATGTCGTCCTGTTTGCATCTCTGCGCAGCGCATGTTCTGCGGCCTTTTTGGCAACGACTGCAATCAGATTTTTATTGCTCTTCATAGCGTTCACCTCCTCCTGGCGACAAAATAACATGTCTTTTGCAGTTTTTCAATAGCCCAATCAAAAGTGCAGATTATTTGCGCAAAACTGCAAGGATTCACACTCGCAGTTATAGATATCTATAAAATCGTCACAAACTAATTGCTTCACAGATATGTTCTATTGTAGTTTGTTCTCGTTTCCTGAAAAACATGGTATTTTATCCACGGTGATCGATATGGATGTTGATAAAAAGCTAATTGGAAAGCGTATTCGGCACCGACGTGAAGTCGCAGGCCTTTCCCAGGAGCAGCTGGCTGAAAAGTTAGCGCTTTCCACCAACCACATTTCCAGTATGGAGTGCGGGAAAAGTCTGCTCACAACAAAGCGACTGTTGGATTTATGCGATATACTTGGCGGCACACCAAACTACTACCTGCTGGGCGAAATTGGGCCAGAGGCGGACAGGATAACCGCTCTTATTCAGAAGCTGTCCCCCAGAGAGCAGAAAACTCTATGCCGCCTTTTAGCAACGTATCTCCAGGAATAACCCTCCATGATACTTTCTTGCAAAAATGCAAGGAATCTGTGCAAAAATGCTGGTTTTTCTATTCTTCGCAGATTTGACGTTGACCCTCAATAATGATAAAATAGGCTTACGATGTTTCGTCGCATCGTAAGCCTATTTTTATGGGGTATCTAAATGAAAATTTTGATTTGCGATGATGAACAGACCTATCTGAACACACTTAGAATTCACATTGAAGAATATATGAAAAATCACCATATTCCCTGTGCCATTACTGCGGTGGTAGACCCGCTTCGAATTGCCCAGGATGACACCGTATTTGATCTTGCGTTTCTGGATATTCAGATGCCAGGCGTGGATGGCATCACATTGGCAAAGGAACTGCGGCAGCGCAATCCCAAGCTGGCGCTGTTCTTTGTAACCAACTATGATTGCTATCAGGATGATGCTATGGACCTCCGGGCGTTTCGCTTTTTTGAAAAGCCCTTTAACGCCAATCGGCTGTATGCCGGCCTTGACAAAGCCATGGAATATATCGACGGGGCCTATGTGGACCTTTTCCTTTCCGAAAATGCCGCTGTGCAGCGGGTGATTGCGGACGATATTCTTTACGTGACTCGAGACGGCAGACGAGCGAGTGTCATCACGTTGGGGAAAGTGTATTCCACAGCTGACAAATATGATGATCTCTGCGAGAAGTTGCCGCAGCTATTCTTCTACCCTGTCCATAAATCTTTTTTCGTCAATCTCCACTATATAGACCGCTACACCTACACAGAGCTGCTTCTTTCTGATGGAACCAAAATTCCTATTGCGCCTAGACGGCAATCCGCATTTCATAAATTCTGGTTTGAATACTTGCGGAGGAAATGATATGTTAAATCCTTTGTTTTCCCTCTGTGTGTATTGGGTTGAAATGGTCATTTCCTATGCCTTTTTTTCTTCTCTTTTCAAGCAAACAATGGCTTTCGCCAAAACGGCTGCTATTGGAGGCGCTTTATTTGCCATTGGTTCCGGCGTGAACATTCTTTTACAGAATAATGGCCTAGTCAATGCACTTGCCACCCTAATTATCAATGTTGCGTTTGCGAGGATATGCTTTGAGTGTTCATTGCAAAAAAGTGCTTTCTATGCGGCAATTCTTGTAATCCTGAATACTGCTTTGGAAGTTGCTGTAATTTCTATAAGTTCATTCGTTATTGGTGATAGCTTTTCCGGGTACAACAGCAACTTTATTCTGCTAATTTTTCAAGCGATAACTATTAAGACGCTCTATTTCCTTATTATTCTCGTGCTGATAAGAATGATTAGGCCAGGAGATACGGCAAATGCGGTGCCGCTGGAATTCTTAATATTTCCAGTTCTGACCGCCGTATGCCAAATGATATTCTGGTATATTTGTGCACGTCTAGATGCCAGAAACGAAGTCCAATTTCTTCTTTCTGTCTCCAGCGGTTGCCTATTTGCTGCAACCGTTCTACTTTTCTTTGCTTATTCACATCAGGTGAAAAAGGAACGCCAGACTATGCAAATCCAAAGTGAGCTGAATAGGCTTCAGACAGAGCAATCGTATTACCAAATTCTGGATCAGCAAAATCAGGAATTGATGATTTATGCCCACGACGCCAAAAAGCACCTCGCTGCAATTCAGGCATTGAATGAAGATCCGGCTATCGATAGCTATGTGACGAAACTGTCTGAACAGCTAAGAGATTACTCCAAAATCCGCAGCGGCGGCAATAAGCTTTTGGATGTCATGCTACATAAGTATGACATTGACTGTAAAATGCGGGACATTACCTTTGAATACGATGTCAAGGTTTGCAATCTTTCCCAATTGGAGGACATTGATCTGGTTGCTATCCTCGGCAATCTGCTGGATAATGCCGTCACCGCTTCGGAGCAGTCCACTGAAAAATATATTTCTCTGACCACTGTATATCGCAATCGTTACAGCGTCATTATTGTCAGCAACAGCTGTGATACTCCCCCAAAACAATCTGGACACCACCTGATTTCCACAAAATCCGGAGCCGGTCTCCATGGCTTTGGCATGAAAAGCGTTGCCAAGTCCATTAAAAAATATGACGGCGATTATGAATGGGAATATGATGAGGAGAGGCACTTGTTTACTGTTACCGTGATGGTTTCTGCCGCATCGTAGTTATTTTATGGATGGCAAAAAAGGATAACAGAATTTATCCATGAAAAATCTTCATCTACTGATTGACATGTAACGCTAAATACGTTACAATACGTGTAAGGAGGCGAACGCTATGGAAAAGACAACAACCATGAATCTCCGTGTAAACCCTGTTGTAAAACAGGAGGCGGAGGACGTGCTCAAGCAGCTGGGGGTGCCTATGGCAACGGCTGTGGATATGTTTTTGCGCCAAATTGCCCTGACCGGGAGCATTCCTTTTGCCATTGCGCTTCCAAAAGCGCCGGACAGTGTAAACGCAGACAAAATGACTGCCCAGCAGCTTCGCAGCGCCATCCAGGCGGGGCTGGAGGATGTGGAGGCCGGGAACGTTCAGGATGCCAGTGCTGCGTTTGCGCAGTTTAGAAAGCAGCACGCATGAAGAAGTACAGAGTAAAGATTTCAAGTCTGGCACTTCGGGATATGGAGGAGATTTACGGCTATATCTCGGAGAAGCTGGGTTCACCGGCAACGGCTATAAAACAGTACGAGCGAATTGCAGAAGCAATCGAGTCCCTGAATGTTTTTCCGGAACGATTTCAGATCATGGATATTATTCCGAAACTGCCAAAAGATGTCCGGCAGGCGATTGTTGACCATTATTCTGCCATTTACACAATTGAGGCAGATACGGTAACAGTGCTTCGTGTGCTCTACTGTGCGTCCGATTTATCTGCAAAGCTGCAAGGCTGGCTGTCCTGACTGGAAAAGTACTTATGTGATTCACAACAACTTGGAATAATACGTGCACGAGAATGAAAAAGCATTCTCAGCAATCATCGCAGCACTTATCACCCCTGATAAGATTTTGATAAGCATCCACCGTATAGCCAGGATAATATGGAGAATCAAAATCCTCAGAAGAACAGGAACAAATATTATCTAAACAAAATCCGTTAAGATAGGTGCCCTTGCATCGAGTGGGAATGATTTGCACAGGGAAAAAACACTAGAGAAATCAATGCTTTTTGAATCCTGAGGGCTGCCGCTGGCAACGTTTTGGCAACATCTTATCAAAATTCATAAAAATAGGAGCTAACTGATCCCATTCGTCAGTTAGCTCCTTTTCTGTCATAGCTCTTTAATTCTGACAGAAAATATAAGATAATGGACGAAAAAACGTTCTGAAAAAGAATGCTGCCCCGTATGAAATGATAATCACAAAATTGAATGTAACCATTTAAGAAAAATTGGGAGTAGATATAGTGAAGGGCCCAGAATGTAAAAAGGAGGGTAAGAAGTGAACGACAATCAAATTGTTGATTTGTATTGGAAACGGCAGGGAACAGCCATCTCAGAAACGGAAAAGAAGTACGGAAGGTATCTATTTTCCATTGCCGATCACATTCTCGCGCAGTATGAGGATTCCGAAGAATGCGTAAATGATACTTATTGGGGTGCTTGGAATTCCATTCCACCCCATAAACCCAATGCATTATCTACATATCTCGGAAAGATTACACGAAGACTGGCGCTGAAAAAGCACCGTATGAATACCGCAGGAAAACGAGGCGGAACGGAAGCAGATCTGTCCCTGGATGAATTGGCGGGTTGTATTCCCGGTGGCTCTGCGCTTGATGAACAGATCGATTATCATGTGCTGGTATCCGTCCTCAATGATTTTCTGGCGGATTTACCGGAAACACAACGCCGTATTTTTGTATGCCGTTACTGGTATTGTGATTCCATTGCGGAAATTGCCCAGCGGTATTCTTACAGTAAAAGCAATGTGAAAACAATTTTGTTGAGAATTCGGGAGAAATTGAAGTGTCGATTAAAAAAAGAGGGAATCAATTTATGAATGCCATGCAACTTCAAGATGCCATTGGAGAGATTCGGGATTGCTATATTTTAGCGGCACATTCCGAACAAAATAAGGCACATACCAATTCAAAAAAGTGGATTGCTGTTTTCATTGCGGCAGCAATCATGGCTCTAATCTTTGCTGCGTGTGCGCCGATTTTGTTCAACAGCCTTTCCGGGGATGATCTATCATTGAACGCAACCTATCAGGGAAACGGAATTGTTGAAATCGCTGTTGTAAACAAATCCGACAAAATACTCCATTTCCAGGAATCTGTGAAACTAAAACGCTGGTCTACAGATCAGGAGGTTCTCGCAAAGGGAAAAGTGCGTTTCAGCGGGACGAAAATTCCCGCACATGGCAGCGGAATTATGACCATTGATTTGTCCAACGCATATGATGTGACTGAGCTTGAAGTGCCGCTGAGCAGTGATTCCTATTATTTTGTGTTGACAAATAATAACTTCTTGTTCGGACAGGACTGGATATGCAGCGTGGACTTTTTTGAAAAGCAGGATGAGGAGCCTGTGTATTCCAATCCCATTTCTTCATCTGAAGCCAGCTCTGCGTTGGCGCAGAAGGTCGAACCGGATTTACAGCGTTTCTTTGATACGCCGATAGACCCGCAGACGAGGCGGGAGTTGTACAGTGAATACTATGAGGCGTGTGCGGAGCTGGTTCAGAATTCCGGTAAAAACGTGATTCATCCGGTATCACCGGCTCCATGCCTTTTGTGTGATGATCCACCTGAAGGGACGATCTTCGACAGTAACCTGCCGGAAAATGTGCAGTATCAGTTGATTGGCCTACAGAAATCTTCCGTGGATGATTTCTTTTTCCCTGTGGGAGCCGCCAGGGAGGATACCGCTATTGTATTTTCTGTGGTCGTTCCGCAAAGTCAGGTGGACTGCTACCGAGTTCAGGGCGACGCGATCAGAATTGGCTATGTTATGGTTTATGACGCTCAGCAATGTCAGGCAGCGGACGCATATACTTTGATTCATGGTCAGCTTGTTCCAATCAATGACCTGGCGCAGCATATTGTCTACGAAGACAGTCAATATATCGCTTACAACGTAACAGACTATTTCTTCACGGATATAGATGCTCATATTGCAGCATTCCAGTCGCAGAGAAGTGATCTGTTCTTTAATGATGATGTATATAGTCGAATTAAAAATGCGTATTGGTATGTCCAGAGGGTTCAGATGTATTTATATAACCAGTAGTATTCTAGTTGATATTTTCCACTACATACCAGCCGCCCGAAAACCAATGGGCCTGAGTGTTTCGTATAAACAGCTCAATCCCGATACATTTCGGGCGGCCGGTAGCCGCCCCTACAGGCTTTTGCCGGAGATTTGTTCAAAAAATTTTAACTCATGCAATTGTCGTGACGAATATTTGACAGTCTCCTCAATGCAGCATATAATAGAAGCATAAGTTAGGAGAAAAATAGCAGCTTGAAAGGCGGTTTTACGATGGGCAATGCTGATTTGAGACCGGACAGTGAAATTTCTGCGGTAATCCAGGAAATAAAAACCGTCTTGGATTCTGCGAGGGCGAATGTTGCCAGAGAGGTCAATTCTGAGCTGTTGAACAGCTATTGGAATATTGGCCGGATCATCTGTGAATATGAGCAGTCCGCCCCGAAACGGGCAGACTATGGGAAGCAGACGTTGAAGGTACTGGCTAAGGAATTGACAAATACGTTTGGCAAGGGCTTTTCCGTATCCAATATTCAATTCATGCGGCGTTTTTATCAGACCTATCAAATTCAACAGACAGTGTCTGTTAAATTGAGCTGGTCCCACTATTGCGAGTTACTTTCCATTTCCGACCCGGATAAGCGCAGCTTTTACGAGAAGGAAGCAGTCAACGCAAACTGGTCTGTTCGGGAGCTGAAGCGGCAGGTGGATAGCTCCTTGTTTGAACGGCTGCTGTTGTCCAAAGGAGAGGTTAATAAAGAGCAGGTCCTCGCACTGGCATTAAACGGAAATGAACTTGCAAAACCGGCGGATGTGATACGGGACCCATATGTTTTTGAATTTCTGGGATTGCCGGAGGACAAGCCCTTTCTGGAAAGCGACCTGGAGAGAGCCTTGGTACAGCAGATCGAGAAATTCCTGCTGGAGCTGGGCCGGGGCTTTATGTTTGTGGGAACCCAGCAGCGTGTGACGCTGAACAATACCCACTACTATGTGGATATGGTGTTCTATAATAAGATTCTTCGGGCCTACGTCCTGATTGAGCTGAAAACCACAAAGCTGACCCCGGAGGCGGCAGGGCAAATCAATATGTATCTGAATTACTATGCCAGCGAGGTCAACGACCTGGACGATAACCCGCCCATTGGCATTATTCTCTGCACAGAAAAGGACAGCATTACCGCAGAGTACGCCTTGGGTGGGCTGTCAAACAACATCTTTGCGTCCCGGTATGTGCTGTATATGCCGAACAAGGAGCAATTGATTCGTCAGGTAGAAAATGTGCTGAAAAAGTGGCACAAAAAAGAAAAATAATTTCCGTATAATCGTTTCAACGCTTATCACCTCTGATAAGATTTTGATAAGCATCCATCGTATAGCCCGGATAATATGGAGCCTCAAAATTCTCAGAAGAACAGAAGCAAATATTATCTAAGCAAAATCCGTTAAGATATGTGTTCTTGCATTGAGTGGGAATGAGATAATCCAAATAAAATGCTCTGCTGAGTTTTTGAAACGAACTCGGCAGAGCATTTTTTGTCTTAAAGAATGTCTTTGAATTTGGAAACCAGGTAATCACTCAGTTCCTGGGAGGGGCCAACCTTTTTGAGTTTTCCAGAGGTGTCGTATTTTGGATATCCCCGTCGTGGAAAACAGATTCTATGGACGAAACGCTGCAAGGAATTTGAGATTGAAAAGGGACGCTTCTCTTTCCGGCTGACCGTCCCATACAGAGAGGAACGCCGTAGGGCGGCAAGGGAAGCAGCGAAAAACGAATAAAAGGGTTTTAGGGCTTCGCTGATTGTTGCGTTGGCAGCTCCACCGCAATGGTAGTGCCCTTCTCCGAACTTTTCTCCACCCAAACGGAGCCGCCGTGGAGGTCGGCGATCTCCCATACCAGTGAGAGCCCCAGTCCTGCGCCACCGTATTCCCGGCTGCGAGACTTGTCCACCCGGAAGAAGGGCTGGAAGATACTGCGCTGATACACCTCCGGGATGCCGCAGCCGGTGTCGGAGACGCGGAGCAGGAGCTTTTCCAACTCCTGAGTGACAGAAACCCGTACCGAGCCGCCCGGCCGGTTGTACTTGACAGCATTCTCCGTCAGGTTGAAGATCAGCCGGTAGATCAGTGCATCGCTGCCGGTCATAATGCCGTCGCCCTCCGCCGTCAGCGTGACGCCGAGCTTATCTGAGAGCGGCGCAAGATCTGTGAAGATCTCCTCGATCATGGGAGCGAGCTGGATCCGCTCGTTCCGCGCCACCTGCCGCAGATTGCTCATCTCCAGCAGTGTCTTGGTCATCTGTATCAGCCGTTCCGTCTGCTCACGCAAAAGCGTGAGGAACTCCGCCGTCTCCGGTCGCACATCAGGATGCTCCGCGGAAAACAGCTCCAACTGCGCCTGCATTAGTGCCAGTGGCGTGCGCAGCTCGTGGGCGGCGTTGCCGGTGAACTGCCGCTGGGCGGAAAAGGCGTTGTTCAGCCGCTCCAGCATCTGGTTGAACGAGCGGCTCAGCTGCCGGAACTCCGAAATAGCGTCTTCATCGATCCTCATATCGGCAAGATTGTTCAGCTGCACCTGCTCCACCTGCGAGGTAAAGCTGCGCAGGGGCTTGAGAGCGCGTCCGCTGACGAAATAGGCGAGGATGCCGCTGAGCAGCGTTACCGCCGCCGTGATGTACCAGTTGGTGGTGCGGAAGCGCCCCTGCACCCCATCGACGACGATGGTCAACTCCTCGTTGGGCGCTATGAGCTGCGGGTCAAAGCTCGCCGCTCCGCCATCATTCAGGATCACCGTGCCGCCGCCTTGTAAGCTGTCCGCAATGGTGTCCATATAGTACACACCGGAGGAGCACAGCAGCAAATTCATGGCCACGCAGGTGATGCCGATGAGCAGGACGGACATCAGCGTGATGCGCCACTGCAGGGAAAGACGCTTCATACTTCCTCGCCTCCCATCAGATAGCCCTCGCCGATGCGGTTGCGGATGGGGTCATAGCCCAGCACGGCGCGGAGCTTTTTGCGCAGGGCGGAGATGTGGACGCGAATGGAATTGCTGAAGCTGTCCACGCTGTTGTCCCAAACGTGATCCATCAGCTCTTCCTGACTCACGGGCCGCCCCTGATGCACCATCAGATATTCCAGGATCCCCGTTTCCTTCCGGGTGAGCGTCAGCGTCTGCCCGTTGACGGCGGCGGTACGGGAGCGGGTGTCAAAGGTCAGGCCTCCGCAGCTTAGCAGCACATCCTGCTGGGTGAACTGCCGCAATGTCAGGCTGCGGATGCGGGCCTCCAGCTCCGCCAAGTGGAAAGGCTTTGCCAGATAGTCGTTCGCCCCGGCATCCAGCCCCTGCACCTTGTCCTCCACTTCGCTGCGGGCGGAGAGGATCAGCACCCGCGTCTCCCGGTCGGTCTGCCGCAGGGTGCGCAGCACCGTCATGCCGTCCTTTTTCGGCAGATTCAGAT
>OGFF01002315.1_pt1 | contig 16877 bp, 14 predicted proteins | sample 1570751 | NCBI WGS metagenome assembly OGFF01 (sample SAMEA2581951, study PRJEB24529) | metagenome | biome: Human gut stool | place: China | collected 2011 | reverse complement strand
CCAGAATGGAGTAATCCCAAAAGCACCAGTCGCCGGGTCCACCGCTGCGGCCCTTGCGTACCTCTGCGTCGTGATGCGCAGCATGGTTCGTCAGTTCCAGTAAAAGCGCGATTGCATGCTGACTGATAGCCTCGCTTCCATAGCTTGGGACATTGCAGACCGTGATCCCGCGTTCCCGGCAGCAGTCGAGATCGACCGTATTATATCCAGTGGCGATTATGCTGATCAGCTTTAAGTTCCTGCATTGACGCAGCGCCTGCGCCGTCAGAATCGTTTTGTTCAGCAGCACGATCTCAGCATCTGCGATTCGCGCGGCGGCTTCTTCCGGCTCCGTATGGGCATAGAAGGTCGTTTCCCCCAATTCCTTCAGTGCTGCCCAGTCCAGTTCCCCCGGATTTTCTCTTGGTTTATCCAATAAAACAATTTTATTCATGGTGTGTCGTTCCTATTCGGTCTGTAACGTAATTGCAGCCGGTGCTTTCCCGACTCTTCATATGAAGGTTCCTTCGCCCTCGTTCTCCAACATCTGATCAAGCTGCTCCTCGCAGCGCTCCAGGTACTGCAGCCATGCGGCCGGCTCCACAAACGCATCACGCTCTCCGGCTGCGATTCGCGCATATTTTTCCATGGTATCGCATTGATCCTGGTGATTGCCGATAAAAATATCAATACGTTCTCTGCGCAGCCGGTGCAGGCCCGAGCGAAACTCGTCGCGCAGGGACAGCGGAAGACCGTGCGCGAGCAGGAATCGCCGTTCCATGCTGTTCATACCAACTCCACCGTGTGTCCCGACGCGGAAGGTACGTCCTTCGTCGTCTGTTACGTCAAAAAAATAAGACATAGTTCCCTCCGTGTGCCCCGGAGTGTGCAGACAGGTGATGCGTGTATTGCCGAGTTCGATGATATCTCCGTCGTCCAGAAGACAGTCAGGTTCAAAAAAACCGTCAAACGGTATACCAAGTTCCTTTGCGAACGTCAGATCCCGTTTGCCGGTCACATAATCCAGATCCCTCCTGCCGATGGCCGTTTTGGCGCCGGTTAGTTCCACAAGTGCCCGTGTCCCGCCAATATGGTCAATATGTCCGTGCGAATGCACGATCAGCGACAGATTATATGGACTGAATCCAAGTTCCCGGATCCCGTCCATAATCAGGTAAAGCGTTTCCGGATATCCGCTGTCCAGCAGGATCAGACCGTCGCCTGTGTCGATCAGATGCGCAGAAGCCGGCTTCGTACCAACGAAATAGAGGTTTCCAAAAATCCGGAATGGAAACATATAGGTTTCCCAGACGTGTTGAAGCATAGCAGCACGATCCTTTCTCACTCATTATCAGGTTTAAATGCAATCGATTGCACTTTTGCATATGAAAATCTATCTCCTCAAAAAAGAGTACTTACTTCTGGTATAACGGTAAATTGCTTTTCAAAACAATCTGCGGCGTAGCTGTTACAAAGGTCGGAACGGTCTTGTTTTCCGCAAGATTATAATAAAGCTGCTCAAACGCTTTATATCCCTGTGAAAACGGATCCTGAAAAATCGTGGCATTTACAACGCCGGTTTCAATATAATGCGACAATTCATCAAACACGTCGGACGCGATAATGACGATTTGCTCCGCAAGGCCATGCAACTCAATATATTTGCAGACCGGGATGGAGTTGGACGAACTGATATAAATCGCGTCGATCTGTGGATAGGTTTCAAATGCTTCCTCGACCAAACGTTCTGCAATCTGCGGGATGTCCAGCGTGTCATATTGCTGCAGGATTTGCAGATTATACGCGCCCGCACTGCGTGAAAACGAAAAAATCAACCCCTGATGGATCAGCGACTGCATACTGCCGGAGAAAACGACCACATTCCGGCGGTCGCGCGGCAAAAAAATATCAAACAGTTGCGCAACCATCTTTCCGGTGTAATCCGTGTTTGTCGTGGAGGTAAACAGTCTGGAACTGGCCGGGAGATCGTTATGAAGTGTCACCACACGAATACCCGCTGCTGAAAGTGCGTTGACCTTTTCCACGATCTCTTCGTGATAAATGCCATGTAAGATGATGCCATCGCAGTGCGCGTCACGGAATTCATCCAGCACAGCGCACGCAGTCTCAACGCTGTGTTCGGTCCGGTTCATCGCCCGGATATCACAGGTCACCTTATAATTGTGGAAATCAGAATACGCTGCTTTTAATCCATCCATCAGCTTGGAATAGTAGGCTTCAATCCGCCCATACATCAGTACACCGATTTTGATCGGATCCTGAGAGAGCCGGGAAGCCATTTTATTCTGCACATAACCATACTGCTCCGCGGCTTCCAGAATGATTTTTCGCTTTTCTGCGCTGAGCTTCGTGTTGGGATTGAATGCGCGGCTGACAGCAGAAACGGACATATTCAGCTTCTCTGCCAATGTATAAATCGTGACTTTCTGCTCCATATCATTCTTTCCACCTCTCACGGCACTGCAACCTGTTGCATCACCAGAATATTACTTCATTTCTATATCTTTTATTAAATCACATAACCGATTGAATGTCAATCTGACGGGCCGCTCCTGTTATTTGCCGTTTGGGGGCAGACTTCCGTCTGTTTCCACGATATCAGCGTCAAACGCAGCAGCCTGCGCCAGTTCTTCCGGCTCCTTCAGCAGCCACAGCCCCAAAAGGGCACACGTGTGAATATCCTCGGCATCCTCCGCCGTGATGGGCGGTACACTGCACCATGCTGTGCATGGATTGTCCAGCCTGCGCCATACGGTCAATCGCTCCATTGGGATAAGCTCCATGAGCTCTGCCTTTACCATGCTGTTCCATGGGCCGTCATAGTGGATTTTAACAGACGGAAGCGCGTCTATGGCTGTTTTTACAGCCTCAGCTGTGCGGCAGGTCAATTCGCAATACGCCTTTGCCGGTGAACATGCGATCTCCGCAAGGAAGGCCGCTTGCTCCTGTGCAGAGAAGGCATTCCATATATTATCAAACTTGAACGGGATCCTTTTTTCTGCCGCAAAGGCCAGCACAGTCTTCAGCTCCGGCAGCTTTTCTCCGGCAAATTCCGGTGAAAACCAGGAACCGTATTCATAACTCTGTGCCTGTGCAAGCGTGATCTCATGAATCGGCATGGGTTCCGTCGGGGCGTTTCCGTTTTTATCCCTCCCGGTTCGGTTTATGGTAGGATCATGCAGAATCACGCAGCAGCCGTCAGCGGTAAACCTCGGATCCAGTTCAATCATGTCATAGCCCGCCGCCTGTGCTCCCGCGAATGCCGCCATGGTGTTCTCCGGGAACCGTACCGCCCAGCCTCTATGCGATTCGATTCGCATCGCGTTCTCCTTTCATATACTGCATTATATTGTCTGACATACAAACGGTTCTTCCGTATAGACGACCGTTTTTTCACCGGGATATGCGACCTGTTTCATTTCGATCGTGCCCCCCTTGCTCCATGTCTTTACAAGCGCCTGCGCGGCCGACAGATCTACGGATACATTGTCCAGAACAATGCGCGCATAGTTTGCCGCGTGTAAAAACGAAATACGCGCGCACGCAGGATCAAAGGTAATGCTTACATTTTCCATTGCCATGTCAAGCGGCACATCCACGCTTCCATATGCAAGGAGAGGCATTTTTATGCCTGTTGCGCTGATGTTCTGAAAAGTAATGTTTTTCAACGGCCGGTTGGCCTGCCAGCGCTCGCTGCCGGAAAAATTGTAGTGCATAAACCGGTCGGCATGCTCCACCGTGCAGTCCTCGATTCTGATGTTGCCCGGCTGGCAGGGGATGTCGACAGAAAAATCAGCGTAGTAAGTGAACATGGACAGCATATTCGTCCGATGTGGAACGTGCGCGCTTGCACCGTTTCGTTTCTCCTCCTCGCTCAGGCTTCCCCGGAAGAAAAACTTTCCCGGTCCAAAAATATGACACTTGTGCACGAGCACATTTGTGCCGCCGAGTCGGAGTGCGCTGCAAGCCGTATTGAGTTCACAGTCCGCAACCTCAAGATCGGTATTATTGAAACCGGCCACGCAGTCGTCTCCAGTGCAGAAGCAGCTGTCGTGGATGCGGACATTTTCACAGGAAGTCAGATGGATGCCATCATGTCCGGCAAGTACCGTAACACGCTCCATCACAACGCCGCTCGTATCAAAAATGCAGTGCCCCCAGTTGCCGGTATTCTGGATCGTATAGCCTGCAAACCGTATATTTGTGCAGCCATGCACACTGATCCCGTGCGGCCCTCTGTAATGCTCCTCTCCGTTCTCATCATAGCAGTCGCAGCCGTCAATCACCGAGTCAGGCTCGCCTTCGATGGTGACGTTGCGGGCATTGACTATCCGTATCATTGCGTTGCTCCAGCGTCCGCCGGGCCGCATGAAAGCATAGCTGCGTTTCACACCCTCGACAAAGGGTTCCCAGTATGCATCCGTACACTGCTCCGGCGCAAGCAGTTCCAGCGTCTCATTCTGCAGGCACATATAGTCCTCCGGATTGCGGCTCCCGTTCAGCTTTGCACCGCTGCACAGGTGAAGCGTCGTATCTGACCGGATCCGCAGACCACCGATCCGGTATTCTCCCGCCGGCACGACAACCGTCCCACCGCCATTCAGCCAGACCTCGTCCAACGCCTTCTGAAATGCAGCGGTTTGATTACCATCTGTGTCTGCCTGTGCACCCATGTCAATTACAGAAATTACGTTTTTCATCAAAATATTACACATCATTTCTCAGTATCCCTGCCTGCAGTGCCAGCAGCACGCGGCAACGCATACACGGGAGAAAAGGGGATACTTGCATATCCCCTTCCCTTCCTGTGCTTGTGTCAATCAGCCGCCGAAAACAGACGACATATAATCCGCATAGGCTTCCTGATAGGTTGCGAGGTAGTCCTCAGCGCCCATCGTAATGATTTCAGACTTGAATGCATCCAACTCAAAAAGCGGGCGCGTACCGGTGATAAACTTGACGGATTCTGCCGCGACATAATCAACGAGGATCGTCTTGAAATCGGCCATCTCCTGTGCGCTTTCCGGTGTAAGATAGCACGCAGGCAGGCGCACGGAGGTCGCATACGGATTCCAGGTTTCGATGTTGATGAGTCTCCAATGATTGTCGTTGTTGTCGTCCGTCAGCTTCACAGTGTCGATCGTATCGATCCTGCGTCCAGTAACAGAGTCGGTGTACGAAATGATTTCACCGGTGCCGGAAGAGACAACGGCAGCACGCAGGCCGACATTATCATAGGGATACAGATAGTCGCGGCCGTAGGCGGAGCAGGTCGCATATGCGCCGGACTCGACCTCGTCGTAGGTGATATTGCCGTCCTCATCATAATAGTAGCCGCTGACAAGGTTTAGAGGATCCTCGCCCTTTGCAGGCCCGTACCGGTAAAGGAAGCTGCCCTCGTCGCTGTAAATAAAGTCGACCAGCATTGCAACCAGCTCAGGATGCTCTGTTTTGGAAGAAGCCCAGATCCGGTTTGCTTCGTAATAGGACAGGCAGGAAATGTGGATCTCGTCGTTGCTGCCCATCAGGACAGGCTTTGCCATCACGATATCCGCATAGTCATCACCAACATCCTCCAGCGTCCAGTAGCAGAACGCGCCGGCAGTGTCGTTGCTGATCATTGCGCGCGCCGCAGTACCGTCCATGGTGTAGTAATCCGGAGAAATCAAACCTTCCGTGTAGAGGGTGTTCATGAACGCGATGTACGCATCATAGTCCTCCGTCAGAACAGGCATCTGTACCTGCTCATCCTTGATTGCGAAGTCGCAGCCGAAGCGGCCAGCGGTAGAGTTGAAATCCGTGTTGCTTCCGTAATATCCAAAACAGGTCCACAGATACTTTTCAAAGAATCTATCCGCGCTGGTCAGCGGATAAGCCTCCAGATCACCCTCGGGCGCGATCTGCTTGAATGCGCGGAGCATATCAAGCAGCCCTTCCTCCGTCGTGGGAACCTCCACGCCTGCCTTATCCAGCCAACTCTGACGCAGGAACAGGCGGTCTACAACGCCGTATGTGCCGGAGCTGTAAAGGAAGGGCTTGAAGTAAGGAATGCCGTAGACAGCGCCGTTTTCAAGCGTGGTCGCGGGCAGAACCTCAGGGTACGTCTCGAACTGCGCAGTCAGGTTGGGCATCGTCTCCTTGTTGATGTAGGGAGCCCAGTCAAGGAGCATCCCTTCCTCCAGACCATACTGGACAGCGTCGCTGGTGCTCAGCGTCGGCCCCCAGATCAGATCGGGCAGCGAGTCGGTGCCGAGGAGCAGCGCAATCTGCTCATCATCGGTGGCCTGTGTTGCCTCGATGGTCACGTCATACCCCTGCTCGGCGAACCAGTATTCCATGTATTGAAAGAACCACTGGCTGCTCACATCAATAGTGGCGTCATTGTGGCGGCTTACAAGAACGGAGATCGTCACGGGTTCAGCCGTCGCAGGCGCGGACGGCGTACCCGCTTCGCCAGTCGGTTGATCAGCGGCCTGCTCAGTCTGTTCGGACTTTTGCTCGGTTGTTTCCTGCTGCTTGCAGCCTGCAAAGCAGAAAACGATGGCGGCAATTACGAGAAGCATTGCCAGTAAACGTTTCATCTTCATGTTCGGTATCTTCCTCCATATTTTTTTATTTTATGCTCACGGCTTTGATCATGAGCAGAAAACACACGTTCAGCCCTTCACTGAGCCTACCATAACACCCTTCACAAAATACTTCTGCACAAACGGATACGCGATCAGCATCGGCGCGCTGGCGACGAATACCAGCGAGTATTTCATGCTGATTGCCAGATACGTCCTGCGCGCGGCATCGGCGATTACAGTAGCGTCGCCGGATTCCATCGCTTCGGAATATGCGCTCTCGTTTAGAATCAGGATTCTTCTGAGCACAAGCTGCAGAGGCTGGATGGCCGTGTCGGTGGTATAGATCAGCGCCGGGAAGTAGCTTGACCAGTGCGCCACTGCATAGTAAAGCGTCAGAACAGCCAGAATCGGCGCACTCAGCGGGAGCACGATCCTGAAGAATATGCCGAGTTCACTTGCTCCATCGATCCTGGCAGCTTCAAACAGGGACTCCGAAATATTGTTTTCAAAATACGTTCTGGCAACAATGACGTTATAAATGTTCACGCCGCCATGCAGGATCAGCACGGTTCTGGTATTGAGAAGTGCAAGTTTCTTATACAGCATATAGGTGGGGATCATGCCTCCGGAAAAATACATCGCAATAAGAAAAACCGTCATCAGCGCGCTGCGTCCCAGCATCTGCTTTTTGCTCAGTGCATATGCAGCCGGAATGGTCAGCACCATGTTGAAAGCTGTGCCAAGCACGGTATATAAAATGGTATTTGCATACCCCATCCAGATCGACGAATTTTCAAAGACCGCCTTGTAGGAATCCAGCGTAAATCCCGAAGGCAGCAGATTGACCTTGCCGGAGTACAGGTCAAACGGATCGGAAACCGACGCGATGACCGTGAAGTACAGCGGATACACGCAGAGGAACACGATGATCAGAAGCACCGCGTATACAACGATCAAAAAAATCTTATCGTCCGTCGGTGTTTTCCGCCATTGGCTTTTTCTTCTGACCGTATTGGTTTCATCAGGCATTTCCGTTCCCCCTTTCATCAGAACAGACTGATGTCCGTCAGCTTTTTGCAGATCCAGTTGAACAGGATCAGCAGCGCAATGTTGATCACGCTGTTAAACAGATCAATCGCCGCAGCATAGCCATATTGCCCGCCCAGAATGCCGATCTCGTAAACGTATGTGGAAATGGTACGCGAAACATCCAGCGTCATATCATTCTGCAAAAGCAGAATCTTTGTATATCCGACGCTCATGATGCTGCCCATGCGCATGACGAAGGTAATGATGATAGTAGGGAGGATGCTCGGGATCTTGACATGCCACATGATCTGGAAGCGGTTCGCGCCATCGATTCTGGCTGCCTCGATTTCTTCCGCCGACACAGAGGACAGCGCGGAAATATAGAGGATCGCGCCCCAACCGAGTCCCTGCCATAGGCCGGACAGTACATAGATCGCCGCAAAGGACTCTGATTCACCGATGAACGAGCGGCGCGTCCCACCCAAAAAATCGATCAGGTTATTGACCGGCCCATAAGAACGGTCCAGCAGCAAAATGACCAGCGAGCACACGACGACTTCCGACAGGAAATGCGGCATGTAAGAAACCATCTGGGTGAATTTCTTGAACCTGACCCGGGAGATTTCATCCAGAAACAGAGCAAATATAATAGAACACGGGAAGGTTGCCAGGCTCAAAAGCGTGATGGACAGCGTGTTGGTGATCATCTTCCGGAAGGCCGGGTATTGGAAGAAACGAATGAAATTATCCAGTCCGATCCATCGGCTGTGGAAAATCCCCTTTGAAGCGGAGTATTTTTCAAATGCCATCAAAACGCCCGCCATAGGACCATAGTTGAAAATGATCAGGTAAATCAAGCCGGGAAGCAGCAGCAAATACCATTGCGCACTGCCCTTCAGCCGCTTTACAAATCGATGAGATCTGCTGTTCCGCCGTTCCAGATCGGCAGTTGAATTGATATTTGACATGATCGATAGGCTCCAAAAACCGAGGATTTTGCAAAAGTGCATTCTGCAATCGGTTGCAATATCACTATAGCTGTTTTTTTACCAGCGGTCAACCTCTAAAACCGTTTTTTCGCAAGATTCGTGCTTATCAACAAAAACTGGCTTGCTTTTTTGCGCATTTTAACTGTTTTTCTTCTGCTTGGCAGCACGGTTCAGCGTTCCAATTTGTTGCATATATTTTTGATGGTGCAATCGGTTGACAAATGCTGATCTTGTGATAAAATGTCTTTATCCGATTGGATTCGGGTTCCGAAAAATCATCCATGCCGTAAAAATTGAAACTGTACAGGAGTTGCACACATGAATAAATATGACAGACTGGCGCAGAAGTTTGCCAACCGTGAAAAAATCATCGGAACGACTGTTTCCCTACTGAACAGCCCGCTTCTCGTGGAGTATATGAACAGAGCAGACCTCGATTTTATTCTGTTCGACGCAGAACACGGCGTTTTTGATACGCAGAACGTGGTCAGTTGTCTGCAGGTGTGTCGTCTCATGGGACTGCCTGCATTTCTCCGCGCACAGGACAGCGAATATCATTTGATGGCAAAAGCCATCGATATGGGTGCAGACGGCATTATGCTCCCCAGAACGGAAACATTGGAACAGCTTCGCACCGCAGTCGATGCCCTTCTCTTTGCGCCGCAGGGGCGCAAAGGCTGCGGCGGACATGGCCAGTTCCGTCCCGGCGAGGCTTATGATGATTTCGAAAAAACCCGCTTCCTTATGCCGCAGATCGAATCGCGCAAAGGGATTGACATACTTCCGCAAATGCTGGAATGCTATGGCGCATATATCAGTGCCGTCATGATCGGGCCGTACGATCTTTCTATCATGCTTGGCACGCCCAGGAATATCGGAAGCGCCATCATGAAAAGCGCTATTCAGGAAATCTTCGACATCTGTAATTCCTACGGGAAGTCCTGCGGTATTTTCTGCGACAATGCGCTTCTGGCGCAGAAATACAGGGATATGGGCTGCAATGTCCTCTGGCTCTCCACGGATAAGGATTTTTTCATGCTCGGATACCGCGCGGAGCTGGAAGCCGTTTTGGGGCTCCGGTAATTAGGATTTTGCAGCGCTAACAGGAGGTGATCGGATATGTCCCGCAAGCAGCAGAACGCAAAATTTTTTCAGTTTGCCGACACACTGGCTCAGCTGATGTGGCTCAATCTGCTTACGCTCGTCTGTTCCCTACCAATCGTCACTGCGGGTGCTTCGGCCGCCGCGATGCACTATGTATTGATACACGTCCTGCGGGACGGAAAAAACGGTGTCACATCCAGTTTTTTTCGTGCTTTCCGCGAAAATTTTTTGCAGGCAACAGCCATTTGGGCTGTATATTTCCTGATCTTTTCGCTGCTTGGCGTTGATTACATTACGATGAGGCAGCTCGATCTTGCGCAGCTCCGGTATGTTCGCATTCTTGTGCCGGTAATCGTATTTCTTGTTCTGCTCAGTCTAATCTGGGTGTTCGTCATCCTTGCAAGATATACCGTGACAACGAGGTGCGCTTTCCTTTTCGCAATCACCCGCGTGATCGCATATCCGCTGAAGACCCTGCTGATGGCCGCCGCATGGCTCGCGCCGGCCGTGCTCTGCCTGCGTTTTCCTGTTCTGATCATCGTCTATGTGCTCCTCGGCGTCTCCGGGAGCGGATATCTTTGCAGCCGCATTTACAGCAGTGTGCTGGATGACATGGAAGATGACACACAAAAATAAAGATATAAGTGAGATTTTTTATGGACCAGATATATGCGCTTATCAAAAAAATGACTCTTGCACAGAAGATCGGACAGTTGACGCAATATGACGCAGCTGTCCTAACCGACTCTGACGCGGCCATTACCGGCCCAAAGTCTGCGCCCGAGCTTACAAATGAAAATCTTTCCATGGTCGGCAGCATCCTGAACTTCAAGGATGCCGATGAAATGAAACGGATTCAGGATGTGCACCTGAAACAGGACCCCAATCAGATTCCACTTGTTTTCATGATGGACGTAATCCATGGTTACCGCACCATCTATCCGATCCCGCTTGCGCTCGCCGGTTCCTTTGACCCCGCGCTTGCCAAAGCGTGCGCAGCAATGGCAGCAAAGGAAGCATCTCTGAGCGGCGTTCAAGTCACTTTCGCACCCATGGTAGATTATGTGCGCGATGCCCGCTGGGGCAGAGTGATGGAATCCGGCGGTGAGGAGCCGCTGCTTACCGGGGCAATCGCCGCCGCGCAGATCGAAGGCTTTGAGGGCGAAAACGTTGCGAACAGGGAACACATCGCTTCCTGTGTGAAGCATTTTGCGGGCTACGGCGGAGCAGAGGCCGGACGCGATTATAATCTAGCGGAGCTTTCCGTGCGTGAGCTGTATACCTACTATCTACCTGCATATAAAGCCTGCATTGACGCGGGGGCGAAACTGCTGATGCCGTCCTTCAACTCGCTTAACGGCGTGCCGTCTGTTGCAAACCATACGCTGATGAAGCGCATTCTCAAAGACGAGTGGCAGTATGACGGCGTGGTGATCAGCGATTATAACGCCATTGGCGAATTAATCGTCCACGGCGTTGCAGAAGATCAGAGAGAGGCTGCACGGATGGCCTTTGAAAACGGCTGTGACATCGAAATGTGCTCCTCCACGTATTTTCATAGTCTGGAGGCGCTCGTCAGAGACGGCGTATTTTCCGAGCAGCAGATTGACGAGGCCGTCTATCGCGTGCTCGCACTCAAAAACAGGCTTGGGCTCTTCGACGATCCCTATCATGGCGCAAATCAGGAGCAGGCCGACACGTTCTGCCTGTCTGGAGAAAACCGCCTTCTTGCGAAAAAGGCAGCCGAGGAAAGCGCAGTGCTTCTGAAAAATAACGGACTACTGCCACTTGATCGACGGCTGAAACGTCTTGCTCTGATTGGCCCCTTTGCTGATAACCACGCGATCAACGGCTTCTGGAGCTGCATGGGCAGGGACGAAGATTGCGTAACGGTCGCAGAGGGAATCCGAACGCTGCTTCCCAATGCAGATATCGCAATCGAAATGGGTTGCAGCTGCGCTTGGGACAATCTCGACGGGAGCAAGATTCCCCATGCCGTCGAGGCTGCAAGGCACGCACAGGCCGTTGTGCTCTGCCTCGGTGAAGCGCAGTCGTACAGCGGAGAAGGAAACTGCCGGACAGAGCTGGGACTGCCCGGCATGCAGCTCGAGCTGGCCAAACGGGTAATCGAGGCGAATCCAAATACCGCAGTCGTGCTGTTCAATGGCCGTCCGCTCGTTCTGACAGAGCTGGAAAAACTCGCGCCTGCCATCCTAGACATGTTCTTTCCTGGTAGCGAGGGCGGCAGCGCAGCGGCAGCTCTTCTGTTCGGCGATGCAAATCCCTGCGGGAAGCTGACCATGTCTTTTCCGCGGGCTGTGGGTCAATGCCCGATTTATTATAATCATCCGAATACCGGCCGTCCCAGCTGGAGCACACAAAACACCTACCATGCCTATCAATCCAACTATATAGACTGCGCCACGCTTCCGTTGTATTCCTTTGGGTATGGCCTGTCCTATTCCCGCTTTGTTTATGAAAGTATGCATCTGTCCGCGAAGCAGCTTTCCGAGGGCAGCAGCCTCCTGCTCACTGTGAAACTGCGCAATGCAGGCAATACCGCAGGTAAAGAGACAGTGCAGGTCTATATGCGCGATCTGTGCGCATCTGTTATACGGCCTGTTCAGCAGTTGATTGCTTTTAAAAAAGTCAGCCTTTCTGCCGGTGAGGAGCAGGACGTCGTCTTTTCTCTTACAGATGACATGTTCCGTTTTTATAATATGGAAGGCCGCCTTATCTGGGAACTGGGCAAAACCCGGATCATGGTTGGCTGTGCCGATCATTTCGTGCTCACAGACGAGATCGAGATCATTTGAGTGGATTTTGAGGAGACATACTATGAACAGGTTTGACAGAGAATCAATCGGTACCTATCCACAGCCCAATTTTCGCAGGGAGAACTGGCAGGATCTGAACGGCGTGTGGGAGTTTGATTTTGATGATGACGACCGCGGAATGCATGAGCGTTGGCAAAAGCAGCACATATATTCCAGAACCATAACCGTCCCCTTCTGCTATCAATCCAGGCTAAGCGGCCTTCACGATCTGACCTATCATCCATATGTCTGGTACAGAAGGACCTTTCAGTACAAGCTGGAAACAGGCAGCCTCCTGCTTCACTTCGGCGCGGTGGACTATCGTTGTAAGGTATGGATAAACGGTCAATTTGCGGGCGAACATATCGGCGGACACACGTCATTCTGGTTTGATATTAGTCTGTTTGTGCATACAGGTGAAAACGAACTTGTCCTGCGGGCGGAGGACACCGGCTCCTGTCAGCAGCCGCGAGGTAAGCAAGTCTGGCACAATGAAGAACCCACGCGCTGCTGGTATACGCCGACCACCGGAATCTGGCAGAATGTCTGGCTCGAATATACCGGTCACTGTTACACCGATCTGATTCACATCACGCCCGATCCTGACAACAGATGTGCACAGATGTTTGTCAGATGGCCGGAGCATCAAACGCCCGATCAAATCCACGTCCGTGTCTGGCGCGGCGAGACGGTCGTTGCTGATGAACTCCGGGCGTGCAGCGGCGACAGAATCCGGTTATCTGTGGCAATACCTGAGCAGGATCCAGTATATGATCTGCACTGCTGGTCACCCAAGCATCCTACACTCTATGATGTGGAGATCACGCTATTTTCTTACAGCAGACAAGAAGATACTGTTTACACCTACTTTGGTATGCGGAAAATTGAATGCCGCAACGGTCTGATTCTGCTCAATAATAAGCCTATTTATCAAAAACTCATTCTTGACCAGGGCTATTGGCCAGACAGTCTGCTCACACCGCCCGATCTACACAGTTTGCGCGACGATCTTGCGCTCATGCAGGCTATGGGGTTCAACGGTGTGAGGAAACACCAGAAGATTGAAGACCCGAGATTTTATTATTGGGCCGATGTTTTCGGTATGCTTGTATGGGAGGAGATGCCCAGTTTCTACGAATTCACAGAAAGGTCTGTTGAGCACTTCCTCTCCGAGTGGCGGGAAGCTATTTCGCGTGACTACAATCATCCAAGTGTGATCACATGGGTTCCGTTCAATGAATCCTGGGGCCTCCGCAATATCTATTCCTCCAGGCAGCAGCAGGACTTTGCCGCCAGCGTCTATTATCTGACAAAGACGATAGACAACACACGACTTGTCCAGATCAATGACGGCTGGGAGCAGCTCAGCGTGAGCGACCTGTGCGGCATCCATGACTACCGTGTATCCTCTGCCGATATGCTGGATAAATACAGGAATCTTACGCGCTTATTGAAACAGGATGCTGCAGGGACAATGCTCTACTGCCAGGGCAGCGCATGGCAGGGGCAGCCAGTCATTCTGTCGGAATTCGGCGGTATTTCCTGCGGCGCCCCGGGCAGCTGGGGCTATCATAAACACGTTGCACAGGCCGACGCGCTTGTCGAGCAGTATGGTGCGCTTGTAAAAGCGCTCCGAGCCATCCCGGACATCCAGGGCTTCTGCTACACCCAATTTACCGACGTCATGCAGGAGATGAACGGACTTCTGTACGCCGACCACACACCAAAGATCGACATCAGAAAAATTGCTGCCTACAACACATAACATTTGTATACACCCCGCCGTTTTCCCTGAAACGGCGAAGTGTCCGTTCTGTAATAGCCTTTCAAGCGAATATGAAGTGGTCATTGATACCATTATCAATACACATGGTTATGCGAAACGAACAGCAGAATTTGTGGTAAAAAGAATTTTTGACGAATAGACGCATAAACGTGTGAACCATCCACTCTTAATTCTATCAAGTGTACTTGGAGGATTCAATGAATAAGAGGATAAAAGAAAACAGCGTTGTTTGCTGCTTGGGCGACAGCCTTACTGAACTTGGCGGCTGGATCTACGACATAAACGATTACTTAGCAAGAAGCAACAGCAAAACAAGGTTTTTCAATTGCGGCATCGGTGGAAATCAGGTTTCTATGGCTCCTTATTATCTGGAAGATGAGGTGCTTCGATTTAAACCTGATTACGTGATAGTCATGTTTGGAGCAAATGATATTCATCCATATTTGTACTCGAAAGATGAGATAAGCCGATCCTCAGAAGAACCCCGTGCTTCTGAAAAAAGAAGACTTCGAGAAAAATACATTGCAAATCTTGAATTGTGCTGTTTTCTTTTAAAACAGCGAGGCGCGGAAGTAATTCTTCTTACTCCGCCTCCCTTTGATGCGGTAGAAGAGCACTTTACAACAGAGGTCTGCTACGGTTGTAACGAAGAATTGAAGTATTATGGCGATGAGGTAAAAAAGCTGGCCGAAAAAAAGAAGCTGCCGTGTATTGACCTTTATGATGTTATGCAGCAAGCTACGCTGCAATTTGACAAGGAAAAAACTGTGCTGTATCAACAGGATCGCGTGCATCCAAATGAGGATGGATTTCATGTAATGGCAGCTGCGGTTTTGCGCGGCCTTGGGTGGGATGTTCCAATTCCGGAGAACGTGAGCCAACTCCGGGCGCTGCCGTTTAAAAAGACCTATCCAAATGACAAAAGATTTGAAACTGAAAAAATATTGCGGTTGCTTTCTTTCTTTGATTATGGCTTCTTTAACCCTGAAAACGGAAGAATCGATAGAATTCGACCGTGGGTTGACGTGGAGGCGGATCTGATAAACAGAAGTGTCAATAGAGCATTTGATTATTGGATGGATCAGGACAAGTATATAGAGCGAACAAAGGTCTATGTACAAAACCGGCCAAGGAAAGAGGAACTGCTTCGCCGTCTGGTCGAACAGACCATGCAGCTATGAGGTATAGTATGGATAACCAGATAACATTTAATTATTATCCTTTTGGCGAAACAAAAGCACTGACAATGAGCTTTGACGATGGAAGGGTATTCGATCGCCGTTTGGTAAAAATGTTCAATGAATATGGCATAAAGGGAACTTTTCATATAAATACCAGTCGGTTGGGGCAGGAAGGGTTCATAAAAGCAGAAGAACTTCGTGATCTGTATGATGGACATGAGGTTTCGCTTCATACTCACACACATCCAACCCTTGCGTATATGCCCAAGCAGCAGATTTTATATGAAATTACAAAAAACAAAAGCATTCTTGAAACACTTACAAAACAGGTAATTTGCGGAATGTCTTATCCAAATGGAAGTTTCGGATCAAATGTTACCGAGCAACTGAAGGCCACCGGTGTTTTATATAGCCGAACAACATTGTCTACAGGAAAATTTGCCTTGCCAGATGATTTTTTGCTCTGGCATCCAACAATTCATTATTTAAGGGGAACCGCAGCATGGTCCCCTAACGTTCAATATGATCCGGCGCTCCTGATGAAAAAAGCCAAGGAATTTGCAGAACGGCCTGAATGGCTAAACGACCTTCCGCTTATGCAGGTTTGGGGACACAGTTACGAATTGGAGGACAACAACAGTTGGAATGAGATGGAGGAATTCTGCGGCTATATCAGTGGATGCAATACCATTTGGTTTGCTCAGAATATTCAGGTCGTAGACTACGTCAATGCTGTGAGGGGACTTAGAGTTTCGACTGAATGCGATGTCGCCTATAACCCATCAGCGGTTGATGTTTGGATTGGGGTGAATAATCAACCAGTACACATCCCAGCAGGAAAGACCGTTGCGTTAAGCGGGCAGTGAGTTACAGCAAAATAAGGAGAAGACACAAAATGAAATTAGACGGACAATGGAAACTGTATTTGTTTGAACAATACGGAACGATAAACGCCCCAGAAGAACTGAATAACTACGAGGCGATCGATGCCACTGTGCCGGGCAACGTCGAACTTGATCTGATTCATGCGGGAATATTACCGAAAGATATCTTTATGGGCATGAATATCAGGCAGGCCGAGAAATACGAAACCTATGAATACTGGTAACGTCCTTGAGTTGTTTTTGCAGTTTAACGCATCCTGCTTTCAGTGTAGCTGTATTGCTGGTATGTGTTCGGCATTACCATACCGAAGATCAGGTCTTCCAGAAAATTATCACCGACATTGTTCTTACGTGATATCGTGTATAGTAAGCGGAGATTATTTAGACATTAGCTTGCAAGTTCTCAGACTTGCAAGCTGTTTTCTCCGTAAACTCAGAGTCGATTTTGCTGCCGCAGAACCTCTGGGAACGAGATTTGTCCGTTTGTCCGCAGCACCTCCTGATAGCTCATGCCGCGCA
>OGFF01002308.1_pt1 | contig 16931 bp, 16 predicted proteins | sample 1570751 | NCBI WGS metagenome assembly OGFF01 (sample SAMEA2581951, study PRJEB24529) | metagenome | biome: Human gut stool | place: China | collected 2011 | reverse complement strand
CAGCCGCGCAGCCCAAGCATCGTTTCATCGAAAATGCCGCCCACCACATCAATGTTTTGCCGAGGTTGCCGAGAATTTCCCGCGCATTTTCCGGCGTGTTCTCAAAGGGCACGATCTGGAATTTAATATCGGGGTGCAATGCTTGCACTCTCGACCAGAGATCCATCAAAAGCTGCGCGGGCGTCATGGGAGACGAGCCGATGCGGGTGATGTTTTCATCCTCCTGCATGGCGTTCTTCGCCCGCGTCACAGAATCGCGGCAGTATTGGATGATGTATCTGGCGTCCTGATACATGGAGCGCCCAGCTTTTGTCAATGTCAGTCCCCGGTGGCTGCGGTCAAACAGCCTGACACCAAGGGATTCCTCCAGCGAGTTGATCTGCCTGATGACCGCCGTGGGCGTGATGAAATTCTCCTCCGCCGCCTTGTTGAAGCGCCCCGCATCTGCTGCACGCAGAAAAGTTTCCAGCTGTGGGTTATACATGGATCATCACACCCCCTCGTTTCATCAGTTTGAATTATTATATACGGAATGTGGTTTTCCCGCAAGTTTTTCGCTCCCTTATCGATCAAGGAATCACCGCTATGTTGTTACCGCTTCAGCCATCGCGAAAATTTTTTGATTGATCTCGCCGTTCTCGCCCTTCACCTTTTCCCTCTGCGCTTCTTTGCTCCAAGCGGAGAACGCTTCCTGCGGGATCTTTCCCGCACGAATCCATGCGAAGCGGTCACAATTTCGAACGACAAAATGGCCTTTGCCATTGGAAAAACAAAATCGCAACCCAATGAAATGGTTGCGATTTTGAAGCGAGGAGCAGCAGAATGAGCGCGAGATGAGCTTTTATGGGAAACATAAAAGCTCGTCGCAAGCGATATGACGCTTGCGACGAGCTGGTGCGCCCGACAGGACTTGAACCTGCACGCTCACGCAATGGAACCTAAAGGTGATGTCACCTTGGTGAACGGTTCGAAACAGCTTAATTCATAGAGTTTACAGATACAATGCTTGACTTATACCGGTGAATGACTACCAATCATTGCTGTTACAACAAACATAACAGTTTTGTTAAATATACGCACTATACATATACATCTAATTCTGCAATGACAAATGGCTGGGATGCCGCACTTCCAGCTTTAATCCAAATGTACTTTGCATTAACGGTTTCAAAGAAAACTTCTGTTACAGCAGTTTGAGCCGAACCTTTTGCAACAAGCAGTGCTTCTTCCCCGTCTGTCCATGCATACACTTCATATGTGTCAAGATAGTTCCACATTTGAGAACCTGTATTAATTGCTATGCCAGATATGCTTTGCGCCGATCCCAAATTGAGTAAATATGCCGTTGTGTATGCTTCGCTTACGGATTGCATTTCAGCACTTTCCCAATAAGTACTGATATCCCCATCAATTGCACGCCGCTCCAATTCCACACCATGATTCCATGTTGTTGCAGTTTTGGTTTCGGACGACTCTTCTTTGCTGCATGAAAGATTAAGCTCATAAATAGACCACCATGCATAATCATATGGTTGCGTTAATTCCAATCGGATACACTTGGCTTTTTGGATGGTATCAAATGTAATTGTGGTCACTTCGGAGCCGTTTTCACACTGTGCAATTTCTTCATATACAGATCCGTCCACACTAGTCATGACCTTCAATCCTCTTGCATAGTCAGATCCGCTCTGAATTACAATCTGGTCAAAACTTCTTAAAGAAGACATATCGAAGTTAACACTAGTGCAGATTAAATCAGAGGTTCCTTAGATTGCTTTTGTGCTCTTCTTCGATCTCAGCAAACAACGCCTCAAAATGAGCAATCTCTCCGATTACATGATAGCAATGGCGGTCTTCTGGAAAAGAGCCGGATTTGATTTCTTCAGAATACGTCCGGAATGCATCGACAATAATCGGTGCAATGTTTGCGTATTTCTTGACAAATTTTGGCGTAAAGGCTTGGAACAGGCCGATTGTGTCGGCAAAAATCGTAAGCTGACCATCACAAGGTGCACCTGCACCGATGGAATATACGGGAATAGAGAGCAGCTTGTGAATTTCGGCAGTAACCTCAGGCGGAACAGCTTCTACAAGCAGAAAATTTGCGCCAGCTTCTTCAACAGCAATTGCATCTTCGATAACAGCGCGCGCGCTTTCAACGGTTCTGCCTTGTGCTTTATGACCGCCGAGAACACCGGAAGATTGCGGTGTCAAACCAATATGACCGAAAACGAGAATGCCGCAATTGCGAATTGCGCGAATTCGGTTGACAACTGTTTTGCCACCCTCGAGTTTAATGGCATCAACGCCGCCTTCCTTCAGAAAACGAATTGCATTTCTTGCGGCATCTTCATCTGAGCACTGGTACGAACCAAAAGGCATATCACCGACGACAAACGTATTGGGTGCACCGCGGCGCACAGACTGGCAATGCTCAATGCACATATCCATAGTCACCGGGATCGTACTATCAAAACCGGAGTCAACCATGCCAAGCGAATCACCGACAAGAATCATATCGATGCCTGCTTGTTCAGCAAAGGAGGCAAAAGGAGCATCGTAGGAGGTGATCCATGAAATCTTTTCTCCAGCCTTTTTCATGTTATAAAAATCAATAACGCTTTTTTTCATATTCCTCATCCTTAAATATAAAGTAGTAGTGTTTTCTGTCCCTCTCCAAGGACATATAGCACACTGCACAGAACATGGATGCTACAGCGCGAGTTTTTCGCCGCAACAACTAGGCTTCTATGCAGGGTTGCATACGAACTTACCCAAAACGGCTTTCATGTGCGTAATTACAGCACAATGTTCAATTATTGTTATAAATCTATGCATCTGCTGTTTGCAGATGCATAGATGAATCATAGAATCGTCACTAAAAAGGAAAAACGCATTCAAGTGTGTGCGGTAATTCAGAACCGTGTTCATTAATAATTATAACATAGCAAATGCTTTTGTCAATCACGAAAATCTTCTGTGCTGATTTATTGGACGATCAGATCACGCAGCTGCTGCGCACAGACTTTCAGTGACGAAACACATTGCTGAATTTTTTCTTCGGTCATTCGGATTTTCGGCCCGGAGCAACTCAAAGCAGCGATTGGCATGCTATTTGGACCGAAAACCGGAACTGCTACACAGATCAGCCCATACTCCAACCCTTCATCGTCGACGGCATAGCCTTGTGAACGAATTTGCTGTAATTTCAGAAGCAGCTGTTCCGGCTGCACGATTGTGTTACTGGTATAAGGGGAAAATGTTGTTGCCGAGACAATGGTTCGCTGCTCTTGTTCAGGCAGAAACGCAAGAATGGCCTGTCCGACGCCTGTTGCATACATCGGATATCGCTGCCCATTCTTTGTGCAGATCCTCATGGAGTGTGAGCTTTCTTTCTTTATCAAATAGATTACATCCGTTCCTTCAGGTCGGACATAATTGATAGTCTCGCCCAACTGATCGACAAGTGCAGACAGCTCCGGCAGGATCATCTGGCGCAGATCTCCGTCGACCATATTTCCGAGCCGATACAATTCTAAGCCGAGGGAGTATTTTCCGCTGTCCGGGTGTTTTTCGAGAAACCCGAGTTTTTCCATTGTCGAGACAAGACCAAACACGGTTGATTTGCTTAGCTGAACCCGTTCCGCAATTTGCGTAATTCCCCAGAACTTCTTTTCTTCAAATAAATGCAGGATCTCCGAGGCACGTTCCAATGATTGAATCATAATTAACTCCCTGTTTTGATAGCAGTATATTATGTAGTATCGTATTATACAGAACTTTCTGTTTTTTGTCCATTATTTTCTGCGTTCTGCATATCCTGTCTATATTTTCCGGGCGTAGTACCCATGTATTTTTTAAATGTGCGCACAAAATTTGCATAGCTTGAAAAGCCAACAGCAAAACAGATTTCTGTAATTTCGCACTGTTGTTTCAGCATTTGGCAGGCGGCAGAAATACGGCTCTGAAGAATATACTCATGAATCGAAAATCCCGTACTGCCGCGGAATGCCCTGCACAACTGCGGCTTTGAAATATAAACCAGTTCCGATAAATCATTTAGTGTCAATTTCTGTGACAAATGGCTCGGAATGTAATGCAGCAAACGCGTTATATACTGCGGGAAAGCGTATGAAGACGGAATTTGCTGAGAAGTGTTTTGCTCGGAGAGAGACTTGATTTTAATTAGAAGCTCAATCAGAGCTATATCTGCACAGAGATCTGCGCCAAAGCCTGCCGGTAAATCAATACAACGGCTAAAAAACGCGATCATTTGCTCCGTTTTTTCATCAGACAATTGAATAGTCTGCTCCGATCTGGGGAGGACTGACTGTAGATCGCTTTTGGCGGTCGAGACCCTTTTTAGCCAGCTTTCGGAAACATGCACGACAAAGCGTTGGTAACTCCGATTGTCGTTGCACAAGCTTCTGTGGATGACAGATGGAGCAATCAGCAAGAGCGTACCGCGTTTCATTTCGTAGCAATGATCAGTCACAAACATATGAACATTGCCGGAAACGACTAACAAAAGCTCATATTGCGTGTGCATATGATAACTTTGCATGCTCCATTGTGCATTACGTCTCAGTGTGGCGGAATAACTGTCCATAATATGCGAATCCTTGTATTATAGAGTAGTAGTAATTAGAGCCCCTCTCCAAGGGCTTTGTGCTACACTGTAAAGGATGCTGTGGATTGGTTTGTTCTCCTACCACAAGATGGTTTTGGAAAGGTTCCAACCACAGCCCTTTGCAGTTTTGTTAATCAGTTAAATACCGCCAGACGGTTTATGTGGAACAAGGCTACAAGAGCAAAGTGTTCTGTGGATACAGCATCACAATTTTGCCGTTGGAGGTTTTTATCATGGTAATTTCTGTTGGTATCGATGTAGCCAAAGACAAGCACGACTGCTTCATTCTCAACTCGGAAGGCGTAGTCTTGGCTGACGTGTTCACCATTCCGAATAACATGGACGGCTTCACCTGTCTGCTGCAAAGAATCCGGGATTGCACTACGCCCCAGGACAAAATAAAGGTAGGACTTGAGGCAACCGGCCATTACAGCTACAACATTCTCGGGTTTCTTCTTGGCAACGGTCTGGCCACCTATGTCTTGAATCCCTTGCGCAACGGTCTGGCCACCTATGTCTTGAATCCCTTGCGCACCAATCTGTACCGGAAAAGTCTCAGCCTAAGAAAAACAAAGACTGACCGTGTGGATGCACGCACAATTGCAGCTATGCTTCTGTCCGACGTAGGCCTCAAGCCCTACACGGACACAGCATATCACAACGAGGAACTAAAGTCACTAACCAGGTACCGTTTTAATAAGGTGAAAGAACGCGCTAAGCTGAAAAGCTCTGTTTCTAGATTGGTATGCATCCTGTTTCCCGAACTTGAAAAGTTGGTTCCGACTCTCCACGGGGCTTCTATCTATGCTTTGCTAGAAGAATTTCCCGGTGCCGTTCAGACTGCAGGTGCGCATCTGACCAGGCTGAAATCTCTTCTGTCAGATGCCTCCAGAGGCCACTACGGACGAGACATGGCGGTGGAGATTCGGAACGCTGCCAGAAATTCTATCGGCTCCAGAATGCCCGCAAAATCTCTGGAATTGCAGCACACCATCCGGTTGATCCGGGAACTGGATGCTGAAATTGAGGAAATTGAAGCAGAGATCCAAGACATTATGGATGAAATGCACTCTCCCATTACAACGATCCCTGGGATTGGCTACCGCATGGGAGCCATGATCCTCGCCGAAGTCGGCAATTTTTCCCGCTTTGAATCTCCAGATAAGCTGCTTGCCTATGCCGGTCTCTAGCCCTCCACCTACCAATCCGGACAGCTCAAAAACTGCTATCCCCACATGGAAAAACGAGGCTCCCGGTACATTCGCTACGCCATTTTTAACGCCACAAAGTACGTTTGCCTTTGGGATCCAACATTCATTGCTTACCTCGCTAAGAAGCGGGCAGAAGGCAAACACTATAACGTTGCAATCTCCCATGCAGCCAAGAAATTGGTGCGGCTCATCTTTGCCTTAGAGAGGTCCGGACAGCCATACCATCTGGCTGCGTAGTTTACTCCTCATAGCCAACCGGGGTCTTAATAGCCCCCTGCTTTGCTATACCCTTTTTGAACCATCTGGGCCTAACCACCACCACCATTCATTTTCGGGATTGACTTCTAATGCTACAATGCCAACAGGCCGGGTGAAGCACACCAGCCAGGCGTGCTTTTCTCGTACTCATGCCTAAGCTACAATGGAAGGGAAATTGGCCTGACGAGACTTTTAATGGACCAACCATGTCCGGCTGCTAAACAGTCAGCCATCCTTCCACTGTAGCGTTCGGTTGAGGCAGGTTGAACCACTGGAAGCTCAGGATGTTCGTGTGACCAAGCAATTTGAATCGGCAGTGAGAAAACGATGGCCACCAATTTGAAACTGATTGGATAGAGAGGGATAAGAGAAATGAACGCAGTAGGGATTGACGTTTCCAAGGGGAAGAGCACGGTAGCCATTATGCGGCCATTCGGCGAAGTGGTTGCGGAACCGTTTGAGGTATCCCATACGGATGCAGAGCTGAGGAAACTGGCTTGCTTTCTGGAGAAGCTGCCCGGAGAAACACGGATCGTTATGGAGTATACCGGGAGCTACTGGCAGTCAATCGCCAAGGTATTGCACGATGCAGGCCTTTTTGTCTCTGCTGTAAACGCGCTGTTGATTTACAAATATGGCAACAACTCCATCCGGAAGGGCAAGACGGACAAGCTGGACGCTGTGAAAATTGCGAATTATTGTCTTGACCGTTGGATGGATCTTGAACGTTACGCTCCCGCTGATCAGATCCGACAGACGCTCAAAACGTGTCGCCGCCAGTATGACCAGTACATAAGATTGAAAGTTAATCTCAAAAACAATCTAATCGCGCTGCTGGATGGAACATTTCCTGGTATCAACACACTGTTCAAAAGTGCCTCCAGAGATACCGATGGGCACGAGAAATGGGTGGATTTCGCCGGAAAGTTTTGGCACCGCGAGTGTGTCTCCGGGAACTCAGAGAAAGTGTTCGCAAACAAGTACCGAAAGTGGTGCGCCAAAGCTGGGTATAGGTTCAGCGCGGAAAAGGCCGCGTCCATCTATGCTTACGCCGCCTCACAGGTGAATACGCTTCCGATGACCGATGCGATCAAATGTCTCGTTACCCTTGCGGTAGCTCAGCTCAATACGATCATAGAGACGATTTCCGTGATCCAACATGAGATGCTCACTCTGGCTTCTCAGCTTCCGGAGTACCCGATCGTGATGCGGATGTTTGGTGTTGGCCCTGTCCTTGGTCCCCAGCTTATGGCAGAGATTGGCGATGTGCGCCGCTTCGACCGCAAGCAGTCTTTAGTGGCCTTTGCTGGTGGAGATGCGCCGCCTTGCCAGTCAGGCACCTTTGAATCGAAGAACAGGCATATTTCCAAGCGTGGATCTCCCAGACTGCGCAAAACGCTTTTCCAGGTCATGTCCACCATCATCCAACACGCACCTGCTGACGATCCTGTATTCCAGTTTCTCGACCGTAAAAGGCAGGAGGGCAAGCACTACTATGTCTACATGACCGCTGCGGCAAACAAGTTCCTGAGAATCTACTACGGCACTGTTACGGCTTATTTAGAGAAGCTGTAACGCATCATAAACGACGATTTCCATTCCAATTCCATGGCCGCCAGAACACGACGGCCTGCTTTGCTATGCCCATTTTCGTGGGATCATCTTTCTCAGTTTTTTATGCTTTTAGGTCTTGACAGCTCTTGGCAGGTTTAGTTAATCTTTCTAAGGAACCTCTGAATAATAGCCTTTATCCTGTTTCTACTCAATTTATGAGCTGCCATTTGCGCTTGGTTAAGGTAAATTCAGCACAAAATAGCCATTATTTATCTACTTTTCTGCTCCGTTTCCCGAAAAAGGGCAGACTGCCCCCTGTATCAGGTTGTGGAAAGTTTTCGCCCGGCGATGGCAAGCGCATACAAATTCGCGCAGGCGAACATGGCGTACAGTCGGTTCTCGTGTTTCTTCAGGCCAAGATACACGGTTTTCTTGTAGTCGAACTGACACTTGATGATCCGGAATGCGTGCTCTACTTTGCAGCGCACCGAGGATTTGCAGTTTTCAATATAATGCTCCCAGTCAATAGCGTTGTCACTGACCCTGGGAAGACTGCTGGGGTGGCGGTTAATACGGAAATCAATTTTTGAAAAATGCTCGTTGCTTGCGATTTTGGAGCGCTTCTGCACTCCAAGATATCCCGAATCCCCCTAGACTACCCCTTCATCTTCCCGGAGTAAGTTCGCTGTCTGGGTGATGTCATGCTCGTTTGCCGCTGTGACGGTCATCGTGTGTACCAGACCGCTGCCTGCGTCTACTCCGATGTGGCATTTCATTCCGAATTTCCATTCATTGCCCTTTTTCGTCTGGTGCATTTCCGAATCCAGGGCTTTGGCTGCATTCTTGGTGGAGCTGGGAGCATTGATGATGGTGGCGTCCACAATGGTGCCACCCTTCATCATGTGTCCGGTTTGTACCATGACGCGGTTGATTGCATCAAAGAACAGCTTGTTCAGACCATTCGATTCCAGAAGATGGCGGAATTTGCACAGTGTTGTTTCATCCGGCACAGCTTTCGTCATGAAATCAATGCCCGTGAATTTCCGCATGGCATAGCTAGATAGCGTCCTCGGTCGCCGGGTCGGACAGGTTGAACCAGATTTGCAGCAGATACATCCGCAGCATTTTTTCAATCCCCATGGGCGGACGGCCACGCTTCCCCCCTGGGATAGTAGGGTTCGATCACACCGACCCACTCATCCCAGGGAATGATCTCGTCCATGATTTCAAGAAATTCCTCCCGCTTGGTCTTCTTGCGGAAGCTGTATTCGATATCCGTAAATGCTTCCTGCTTCTTCATCCCCATACACCACCATTGCTTTGATAGTCTTATTATCCCACATCCCGAGCCTTTATGGTAGTGCAGATTAAATCAGAGGTTCCCTAAATATAATACGATTTGTAATAAAATGATTCAAAAAAAGATTGGATATACAAAAACATTATCTTATGATAGTAACATCAACAAGAAGGAGAGTTTATTATGCAAGCTTCTATATTCGCCTCACTTGGGGAGGAGTATCTGGAATACCTTCGAGATGAATCCAGAATCAGCGGTTCTGCAACATCAATCTGCTTTCCGACAAGTGAGGAACAAATCTGTCAGGCGATTTCTGAATGCAGAGAGAACGGAGATAAAGTAACGATTCAGGGTGCGCGTACCGGGCTGGCTGCTTCGGCTGTGCCAAACGGCGGATGCGTCATCAATTTGAGCAAGATGAATCACGTTCTCGGCATGAGAAAAGAAAACGGGATCTATTATCTCCAACTTGAGCCCGGGGTCGTTTTATCGGAATTGCGTAAAATGATCGCGCGAAAGAAATTCGACACTGCCGCTTGGAGCGACAGTTCCAAGCAGGTCTACTCAATGTTTTTGAAGGATCACGCGTTTTTCTTCTCTCCTGATCCGACAGAAACCTCTGCTACGATTGGCGGAATGGTCGCCTGCAATGCATCAGGCGCTCGCAGCTATCTCTATGGTTCGACCAGAAATCATATTTCTGCTGTTCGTTTTATCACATCTGAAGCAAAGCGCCTAACTGTTAAACGCGGGGAACAATTTGCAAATGGGCTATCAGCCAGATTTATATGCGAAGACGGAAGCAAAATTGTTGTACCGATTCCTTCTTATTCGATGCCCGAGACCAAAAATGCATCCGGATACTATGCTAAAGAAAATATGGATCTCATCGATCTTCTGATTGGCAGCGACGGAACGCTTGGCGTATTCAGCCAGATTGAGATATCGCTGCTGCCATATCCAAATGTTGTCTGGGGTATTTCCTGTCTTCTCGAATCTGAACGGCAGGCGCTGCAGTTCGTCCGAGAAACTCGTACACAGTCCTTGCCGATTGCATCCATTGAGTATTTTGATGCCGATGCATTACAAATTCTTCGCGATCAGCGGAAAAACGGTGCCGCATTTTCTGGTCTGCCCGCCATTGATTCGACGGTTCGCGCGATTGTTTACACAGAGCTTCACTGCGCAGCCGAAGAAGAAGCACTTCAGGGCATCCACGTGCTCAGCACCTGCCTGAAAAATGTCGGCGCGAATGAAAACAACAGTTGGGTAGCCAGAACAGAGAGCGATCTGGATCGGCTGTTGTTTTTGCGCCATGCTGTTCCGGAAAGCGTCAATATGTTGATCGATCAACGCAGAAAAACAGATCCTACAATATCAAAACTCGGCTCTGATATGTCTGTGCCGGATGCATGTCTGGAACAGGTCGTAGAATTGTATCGTACATCGCTGAAGGAGAATCAGCTGGAATCTGCTATTTGGGGTCATATCGGTAACAACCATTTACACGTCAATGTTCTGCCTAAAAACGCAGAAGAATATCAGAGTGCAAAAGCGATGTTTAAGAATTGGGCACGAATCGTTTCTCAAATGGGCGGTGCTGTTTCGGCCGAACATGGTGTAGGCAAATTGAAAGCAGATTTTTTGGTCGAAATGTATGGACAAGAGGGCATTCGTCAGATGCGAGAGTGCAAGTATGCTCTGGATTCAGAGCGGATGCTCGGAATTGGAAGCCTTTTTTCGGAAAAGGAGTGAATGGAAGAATGAATATTGTTGTTTGCGTAAAACAGGTCCCGTCTTCAAATGAGGTACGGCTTGATCCTATTACAAATACGATCATTCGCGATGCAAAACATGCGGTAATCAATCCGTTCGATCTGTTCGCGGTTGAACAGGCGCTTCAGTTGAAAGAGCAATACGGCGGGCGGGTTCATGTAATCAGCATGGGAATCCCTGCTGTACAGGGCATGCTGCTCGACCTTCTTGCGCGCGGCGCTGATGGCGCATATCTGCTTACAGACCGGGCGTTTGCCGGATCCGACACGCTTGCGACGTCCTATGTTTTGAGCTGCGGCATTCATAAGCTTCCGCCTTTTGATTTGATTATTTGCGGGAAGATGGCAACAGATGGCGATACTGCGCAGATCGGTCCCGAACTGTCAGCGCAAATGCAGGTCCCGTGCATCTGCAATGTTTGCGAGATCCTTCAAGTGACAAAAACGAATATTGTCTGCAAAAAGAAAACAGACAGCGGGTATCTGGTTGTACGTGGAACGTTTCCTATGTTGATTACAGTCGAACGAGGCATCAATCTCCCGCGCCTTCCGTCTATCGGTGGAATTGAATTCAGCATGAAGGAAAAAGTGATATGCATGGATGCACAAGCAATTCAAGCAGAGCAGTCGCAATGTGGTTTGGCAGGTTCTCCGACACAGGTGGTAAAAACATTTACACCGATCCGGACTCATCAAACACAGTGGCTAGATGTAGATATATCTATTGCGGCAAAGCAGATTCTGGAGATGTGCAAGGAGGCTAGATAAATGAGTATCATAATCGATCGTTCAAAATGTGTTGGCTGCTGCGGCTGTGTGGAATGCTGTCCAAACACTGCAATTCAGGTGATAGGCGGTTTTGCACGGATAAACGATAACTGTGTCTTGTGCGGCATGTGTATTGAGAGCTGCCCAGTGAAGGCGATCTCAATCAGAAAGGAAGCACATGAAAAAGACCTTCGCTGTTTCCGTGATATTTGGGTGTTTGTGGAACAGCAGAACGGACGGGTGCCGGATGTTGCATATGAGCTTCTCGGCAAAGGCCGTACTCTGGCAGATGCACTCGAATGCAAACTTGTCGCAGTCGTTTTCGGATACCGTATGCAGAACCTTCCTTCTTTGGGCGAATACGGTGCAGATTCTGTAATTTGCATTGACCACTCCGAATTGGAAACTGCGCTTGAAATCCCGTATGCAGCGCTTCTATCCGAATTAATTGAAGCGCGAAAGCCGGAAATCGTGCTGTTCGGGGCGACCACGTTCGGCCGGATTCTCGCTCCGCGTGTAGCAGCAACCATAAAGACCGGACTAACCGCAGACTGCACAGAGCTTGAAATCGACTCGGAAACGAAGCTGCTTCGACAAACGCGCCCAGCCTTTGGTGGAAATCTTATGGCAACAATTGTATGTCCGGAAGCTCGTCCACAAATGGCAACAGTTCGCCCGTGCGTTATGCTGATGCCATCCGCCAAAATCGGGCGACGGGCAGAAGTGGAACAGATCCCTTATCAAGCAGGAATGGAAGCGCGAACGGATGTGCTGCAGATCCTGCCGGAATTGTCTGCCGAGAAAATTACGGATGCACAAGTGTTGGTTGTTGCCGGCAAGGGTATCGGCAGTAAAAAGAATATGAAAACCGTCGTTCGGCTTGCAGAACTGCTGAATGGGAATTACGGTGTTTCCCGCCCTTTGGTCGATCTGGGATGGGCTGACTATTCCCATCAGGTAGGACAAACAGGAAGTGCTGTCAGCCCTTCCATCCTAATTTCATTAGGCGTTTCCGGTGCCATTCAGCATTTGGTCGGAATTGGCGGAGCAAAAACGATAGTTGCCGTTAATATTGATAAGGAGGCGCCGATTTTTCAGGCAGCAAATTACGCAATTGTTCATGACTGCGTAAGCTTCGCTGAAGAATTGATAAAATTACTGGAGCAGACGAAATAGAATTATGAAAACGCAGGGGCGTTGCATAAGCAGCACCCCTGTTATTCTGTTTCGGGTTCTGCACTGATATAGTATCCGGCAGTTGAAAGAGTGGAACTGATTTGATCTGCAGCAGCAATGACCTGCTGCGCTAACTCGGGAAGCAGCTGCATGGTAATGGTCTCAACATCAGCTGAGATACCGATCGCGCCTGTCACATTTCCAAAGCAATCAAAAATTGGCGCAGCGATGCATCGAATGTTTTCGCGAAGCTCCTTATCGTCGATCGCATAATGCGTTTTTCGGATTTGCTGCAAATGCTGCATGACAGACTCTGCTTTTAACGGATAGCGCTTGTTTGGCCGGATTAGCCCCTCTGAGATATAGGTCTCTATAGAGGTTGCATCACTTCGAAAAGCAAGAATTGCCTTGCCCAAAGCTGTTACATAAGTGGGGCGTCTGGCACCTGAAGGAATTGCCTCTGAGACAGAATAGGTTTTGTCCAGAGGACAAATACAACGCGCATAAATAACCTCTCCACACTCGATTGTTCCGAGGTTTACGCGGCAAGAGGTGCTTTGACACAGTTTGTATAGTATCGGCTCAGCCATTTGAATCCAGCTCCATGCTAAAGGCATCAAGGAAGCAATTTTCTCATAATTGGGGTAGAACGATTTTGTGCTCGTGTCCTGGATCAAATACCCGAGTGTTTCCATTGTAATCAACAGACGGTAGGCGGAGCTTCTGTTGATGCAAAGTTTATTGGCTAAATCAGATGATTTAATCCTGCCATGAGAAACCGCCAGTTCCAAACCATATATACCACGAGAAAGAGACTGTATGGGACAGCTGTCGTTACATTCCATCTTTTCATCTCCGTAGATATCAATCTGTTGTATTATTTATATCACATTTTTTTATTACTGTCAATCTGGTGCGTAATTCGCATCATTGTAGAATTATGTACAATTAATTCTTTCTGAAAATATACAAAAAAACGAAAATAGAGAAATTATATCGCTTTATGTTGACAATTATTATGAGATCATTTATAATGTGGTAGTATAGTTGATGCGAATTACGCAACATAAGACTGAAAAGAGGCGCTATTTTGAGTACTGCATTTACATATCGTGGGATCGCAACCTATCATCAGAAGGAATTTGCTGTAAAGGATATACATATTTTTGCAAAAAGAATCGGAAAAACAGCGTTTGTCATTTGCGGAAATACGGCCTGGTCGGTTGTAGGTGAACATATCCTGAGCAGCCTTCGATCTGTTGGCATAAAAGCGATCGTTGCACCGTTCAAGGGATTCTGCACCATGTCGCATATCGATTTGTTGTATGAAAAATTTCATCAGAGTGGGGCGGACTTCTTGATCGGCGTCGGCGGAGGAAGAGCGATCGATGTTGCAAAAGGCGTAGCGCTGAAATCTGGCGCCCCGTTCATTCTGGTTCCAACGTCTGTTTCACAGTGTGCATGTTGTGCAAATGTGATTGTTATGTATGAGGACAATGGGGATCCATCTCCGACTGCACTTCACCTAGACCATGCTGCGTATGCAGTCATTGTTGATACAGATATCATTGTGAGGCATTGCCCCGCCCGAATGTTTGCCACAGGCATCGCCGATGCAATGGCAAAGCTTCCGGAAATCCAGTTTTTACGTGCAGCCACAGAAGGTTGGGAAGATAGCTTTTTTTCAGACCAGTCCTACCAGATGGGCATCGACGCATACAACCTGTATCAGCAGTTTGCGGCAGAGGCCTATCAGGACGTAATAAAGAAGAACATAACTAACACTGTTGAACGGCTGATTACAACCAACTTGCTGTTGACCGGCTTTGCCTCCGCGATGGCAGCTGGAACCCGACAGATCGCCTTTGCTCATAATCTATATTATGCTGTCTGCCTCAACAACAAGGAGCAAGTGCTGCGTTATATGCACGGTGAAGTAGTATCGGCTGCGCTCACTTGGCAGTTCGCAATTAATGGAGCGTCGCATGCGGAAATTATGAAATGCCGTGCGCTTTTGGACTCTATCGGCATGCCGACAAGCGTTAAGGATTTGGGAATCGTGTCCGATGAACGTTTTCGTCAGAATGTACTTTCCTATTGCAGAAGTAGCATGGCGTACTTATCTGATGAACACATTGAAAAGGCAAAAAATTGCATGGATGTCCTTTAGATAAACCGATAATAAAAGCCAAGGCTTTTAAAACAAAAGGGAGGAAAAACAAATGAAAAAACTGATCGCATTGATTCTCGCAGCACTTCTGACTTTATCGATGCTGACTGCCTGTAGCGGTAAGCCTGTTGTTGACGAAACAAAGCAGGCTGAAGGCGAAAAAGAGCAGCAGGCAACCGATGTTAAGACAGAAGAAAAGACCGAAGTTCCTACAGAGAAAGGCTCTTCTGAAAAGAAGTTCCGTGTTGGTTTGTGCCTCTCGACCGGTGGCCGCGGTGACAGATCGTTTAACGATCAGGCATACGATGGTGTTACAAGAGCGGTCAACGAGTTCGGCATTGAAATGGATCTTGCAGAACCGAAAGAACTGGCAGAAATTGAGCCTTTCCTTACTGACTTTGCGAAGTCCGGCGAATATGATGTCATTATTGCTGTTGGTTTCTCTTCTGCTGAGCAGGTGAAAAATGTTGCTGCTCTTTATCCGGAAGAAAAATTCCTGTTGATCGACAGCGCATGCAACGACTACGAGAACGTTGCAAGCTTGACGTTCAACAAATCTGAAGAAGGCTTCCTGACTGGCGTTTTCTGTGCATATTTTGCAAGCATGGACTCCATCAAGATCAATGGTACAGATGTTGCGCTGAAGGACAGCAAGAAGACGATCGGTGCAATTCTGGGCGTAGAATCTCCGGACATCCTTGAAGCACTTGCCGGTCTGTATGCCGGTTTAAAGTATGTCGATCCCGAAGTGAAGGCAATTTACGGTTCTGTCGGCAGCTGGTCCGACCAGAATAAGGCAGCTGAAATTGCAATGGCGATGTACGATCAAGGTGTCAACATGGTCTGGCAGGATGCCGGTGCAGCCGGCCAGGGTATTTTCACCGCTGCAGCTGATTATGACCTCTATAGCCTCGGCTGGAACAGTGTACAGCACGAACTTGATCCGGAACATTTGCCGTGCTCAGTAATCAAGGGCGTTGACGTTGCTGCGTATGAATGGATCAAGGATTATCTGGAAAGCGGCACCTTTGTTTCCGGCAATAAGGACAACAACTGTGCAAATGGCAGCATCTACATGGTCTATTCTGATGCGTTTGAAATTCCGCAGGAAGTTGTAGATGCCGTTGAGGCAGCTCGCGTCAAACTGGCAAATGGTGAGATTGTTTCCCCGTTGACGTTGGAAGAAGTCGATACGTTCACCGCGACTCAGAATTGACTTTTTAATGTGCTTATCGGCTTAACACAACAACCACCCCAATTTTCTGAAATGTCCAAACTATTGGACATAAAATGCTATATACTGGTGCCATCCACCCATCCAAACAACAGGAGGGCAAGCAGAATGGCAGCAGCGGAGCGGATTACATTTGCAGACTTTCAGGAACGGTTCAAGACCGAGGAGCAGTGCCAAGCGTATTTGTTTCGGCAGCGGTTTCCGCAGGGGCTTGTGTGTCCCTCCTGCGGCGCAAAGGAGTATTATCCCATCTACCGCCGGAACCTGTGCCCGTGCAAGAAGTGCCGCAAACAAACTTCTGTGACTGCCAGAACTGTGCTGCACCGCACGCACCTTTCTCTGGTGCTGTGGTTCTGGGCGATTTACCTCTGCGTCAACGACAAGCGGGGCATTTCTGCGTCTCAGCTGGCCAAAATGCTGGAAAACGGCTATGAAAGCGCCTGGTATCTGCTGAAACGGATCCGCAAAGCTATGGGGCAGCGGGATGCGAAATACCTGCTTTCCGGCCTGATGGAGATGGACGAGGGCTTTTTCGGCGGCAGAAAATCCGGCAAACGGCGTCGTGGCACAGCGCAGAAAAAGGTTATCGTCGCGCTGTCCAAGACTTCTAATACTATTTCTCAATAAAACGCTTCAATTAATTGCAATGATATGACAGGTTATATCTGGGTGATGAATATGGCTTCCAGGTATCAATTCAGCGATGAAGAAATAAAAGCGGTTGAGCAGGCACGCAGGGAAAATAAGGATAAAAGAGCCGAGGCCAGATTGAAAGCACTGGAACTGCGGGCCAAAGGAGGCAGTTCCAAGGATGTGGCTGAGGCAACGGGTTTCTGTTCAGCCTATGTGAGCCAG
>OGFF01002298.1_pt1 | contig 16986 bp, 17 predicted proteins | sample 1570751 | NCBI WGS metagenome assembly OGFF01 (sample SAMEA2581951, study PRJEB24529) | metagenome | biome: Human gut stool | place: China | collected 2011 | reverse complement strand
ACCTCCACCTCGAACACCTTGGCGGCGACGGCGAGGATCAGACCGAAAACGATGGCGAGTACGCCCAGAACGGCGACCGCATATACAATAGTCATAGTTGCTACCTCCTTACCAGACCTTCAGGCCGCTGAAGCCCATGAAGGCCAGCGCCATCAGGCCGGCGGTGACCAGCGCGATGGGGAAGCCATCAAAGGCCTTGGGATTTTCACTGGAGACCTCCAGCTGCTCGCGGACAGCCGCGAACAGGAAGATGGCCAGCAGGAAGCCCAGACCGCCGGTGATGCCGTAGACCACGGACGCGATGAAGTTGTAATTGTTCTGGGTGTTCAGCAGAGCAACGCCCAGCACAGCGCAGTTGGTGGTGATCAGGGGCAGGTACACGCCCAGCGCCTTGTACAGCGCGGGGACGCTCTTCTTCAGGAACATCTCCACCACCTGCACGATGGCGGCAATGACCAGAATGAAGGCGACGGTCTGCATGTAGTCCAGTCCCAGCTTCACCAGCAGCACGTTGACCGCGTAGCAGGCAGCAGAGGCGATCGCCATAACGAAGGTAACGGCCATGCCCATGCCCAGAGCGGTGTCGATCTTCTTGGACACGCCCATGAAGGGGCAGATGCCGTAGAACTTGACCAGAATGAAGTTCTCACTGAGAATGGCGCTGAGAATAATACCGAGAATCGCTTGCATTATTTCGCCGCCTCCTTCTTCTTATTCTTCATTTCCAGATGCTTTACAAGCCACTGGGACGCGGCAATGACACAGCCCAGCACGAGGAAGCCGCCCACAGGCATGACCATCTGCATGGCGGGATACGGAGCGGGAATGATGCGGATGCCCTCGCCGCCGTTGAGGATGCCGCCGCCGAAGGTGCCGCTGCCCAGCAGTTCCCGGATGACGCAGACGGTGATCAGCGCCAGCGTGTAGCCGATGCCCTGACACAGGCCATCCACAGCGGATGCCAGAACGCCATTCTTGGAAGCAAACGCCTCCGCCCGGCCAAGGACGATGCAGTTGACGACGATCAGCGGGATGAACACGCCCAGACTCTGGGACAGTTTGGGGACAAACGCCTGAATGGACAGATCAACCACGGTGACGAAGCCCGCGATGATGGTGATGTAGGCCGCAATGCGGATCTGGTTGGGAATGACCTTCCGCAGAGCGGAGATCAGAATGTTGGAGCAGATGAGAATGACGGTGACGGCCAGACCCATGCCGATGCCGTTGAACAGGCTGGTGGTGATGGCCAGCGTGGAGCACATACCCAGCAGCTGCACCAGAACCGGGTTCTTGGTCAGCAGGCCTTCCTTAAATTGCTTTTTGAAATCCATGACGCAGCCTCCTTAACCCAGATTGGCGGCGCAGGCCAGCGCGGCGGAGACGCCGGTGCAGACTGCGCGGGACGTGATGGTGGCGCCGGTGAGGGCGTCCACTTCACCGCCGTCCTTGGTGACGGACACGGTGCCGCTCATGCCGATAAACTGGTCGCGGAAGGCTCTGCCCGCGTCGCCGACCATCATGGTGACGGTGCCGTTAAAGCCGGCGGGGGTCACCTGAACGGCGCAGCCATTATCGCCCTTGTAGGCGGCGGTGACCAAACCGGTGTCGTCGGTGAAGGTCACTTCCTGACCGCCGCCGGGAAGCACAGCTTCAATGGCGTTCTGGGTCTTCTGCTCGTTCTGCGCCGCGATACGGGGCGCGGTAACGGAGTTGACCGCGGCGAGGATCACGGCCACCACGGCGGTGATGGCCAGCAGGGTCAGGGCAATGCGAAGAACATATTTCACGGTGGATTCGGTTTTCATTTCTTTGCCGCCTCCTTCTTGGGTGCGCCGAACTTCACGGGACGGCCGATCTTATCCAGCAGCACCGCGCAGGCGTTCATGCACAGGATGGCATAGGTCACGCCCTCGCTGTAGCCGCCGAAGTAGCGGATCAGAATGGTGATGACGCCGCAGCCGATGCCGTAGACGATCTGCCCCAGCTTGGTCAGCGGGGAAGTCACGTAGTCGGTGGCCATGAAGATAGCGCCCAGCATCAATCCGCCGCCGAACACCTGGGCGGCCATCCATGCGATGCGGTCATTGCCCTGGGGGAACAGGAACGCCAGGATCGCCACGGTGCCAATGTAAGCCAAAGGAATCCGGGCGGTGATGACCTTGCGGTACAGCAGGTAAATAAAGCCGATGATCAGCAGCAACGCGGAGGTTTCGCCGATGCAGCCGCCGATGTTGCCCAGGAACATGTCCAGGATGGATTCCTCCGGCAGCGCGCCCTGGTGCATGGCGGACATGGGCGTCGCGGCCGTGACGGCGTCGGCGGTGGACAGCAGCCCGGCGGCATTGTCAAAGCCGACCTTGACCCAGTTGCTCATGAGAACCGGCCAGCTGAACAGGAAGGCGCGTCCGGCAAGGGCGGGGTTGACGATGTTCTTGCCCAGACCGCCGAAGAGCATCTTCACCAAGACGATTGCAAAGAAGTCGCCCAGAATGATCGTCCAGTAAGGAATGGTGACAGGGCAGACGAAAGCCAGCAGCACGCCGGTAACGACGGCGGACAGGTCATAGGTCTTGCAGTGTAGCTTCCTTACCTTGCAGAAGCCCCACTCAAAGAACACGCAGGCAGCGGCGTTGACCAGCGTCACCAGCAGCGCGCGGAAACCGAAGAAGTAGATGGAACCCAGCAACGCGGGAACCAGCGCGATCAGCACGTCCCGCATGATGGTCTGGGTGGTGACGGGGGAATGGGCGTGGGGCGAGCTGGAAATCGTCAGCTCATAAAAGTATTTCATCTGTGCCATTTGATCTCCACCTCCTTAAGCCTTTGCCTTTTCCCGGGCGGCAACGTTGCGGATCATCTGCTTGCCGGCACGGAAGCCCAGCACCAGCGGCACGCTGGCGGGGCAGGTGTAGGCGCAGCAGCCGCACTCAATGCAGTCCAGCAGATTCACGGACTTCATGCCGTCCACATCGCCGTCCTGCGTAGCCTGATACATGAGAACGGGCATCAGATGCATGGGGCAGACCTCGATGCACTTGCCGCAGCGCAGGCAGTGAGGCTCCTCCACGAAGAAGTTGTTCTTCTTGCCCAGCACGGTAACGGCGTTGACGCCCTTGATGGTGGGGACGTTCAGGTCGTACTGCGCAACGCCCATCATGGGGCCGCCGGAGAGGACCTTGTAGGGGTTCTCGGAGTGGCCGCAGGCGTCGATCAGGTCGTTGAAGCTGGTGCCGATGGGAACCAGCAGGTTCTTCGGCTCCATAAGGATGTCGCCGGACACGGTGACGATTCTCTTGATGAGTGGCATTCCGTCGTACACCACATCGTGGATGGCGCGGGTGGTCGCAGCGTTGAATACCGCGCAGCCCACCGCGGCGGGCAGACCGCCGGAGGGAACTTCCCGGCCGGTGACGGCGTAGATCAGCTGCTTTTCAGCGCCCTGCGGGTACTTGGCAGGCAGCACATCCAGTACGATACCGTCCAGCTGGTGCTCCTTCAGCGACTGAATGGCTTCCGGCTTGTTGTCCTCGATGGCAATGTGTCCCTCTGTCAGGCCGAAGATCTTCATGATGATCTTCAGGCCCTTCATCAGCTCCGCCGGATGCTCCCGGCACAGCCGGTCGTCAGCCGTTATGTAAGGCTCGCACTCGCCCGCGTTGATGATGACGGTATCCACCTTGCCGATGCCGCCGGAGAGCTTGACGTGGGTGGGGAAAGTCGCACCGCCCATGCCGACGATGCCGCCCTCCCGGATAATGCCGATCAGCTCTTCCGGGCTGAGTGCGTCCACCTCTTCCTGCGTGCGGGGCTTGATGTCCTCACACAGGGTATCCAGATGGTCATTCTCGATCACCACACTCATCACGGTGGTACCGCTGGTGTGGGCGCGCATTTCCACAGCCTTGACCGTACCGGAGACGGAAGCGTGGACAGGCACGCACAGTCCCTGATTATCGCCGATCTTCTGACCCACGGTCACCGGGTCGCCCTTCTTCACGAGGGGGTTGCAGGGGGCGCCGATATGCTGGGACATGGGGATCACAACGATATCCGGTTCGGGGAAAACCTGAGTCTCCTTGTCGCAGGCATACCACTTATTTTCTTTGGGATGGACCCCGCCGAAAAAAGAAAACGCCATATTTACTTCACCTCTTTCAAATTTCGCGGCACACACCGCACTGTACGCCCCTTATTTTACTTCATCCGGAGCCATTTGTCCACAGCGAATTTGTCATTTTAAACAAAAAATTTGTATAAAGCTCCAATTGTATCGATATAAATAGACGAAATGCATACTTTTTCCCACTATTGGGGAAATGTCTCCGCCCGAGCGGAGGGTCTCAGAAAGCAGCAGAAACGGCCGTTTCCGCCACATTCCCGAGCCGCAGAATGTTTGTAAAAGAAGCGCAGAAAGCCCCATGAATCGAGGCTTTCTGCGCTCAGTTTATTCTTTCAGCAAATAATCCGCGTACTTTTCCGCCATGGCGCGCCAGTTTTCCAGCGACTGCCCCATGTCCGCACCGCAGGATTCCCGGTACAGCGCCCAGACGAACCAGTAATAGGCAATGATGGCAGTGTAAGCCATGTAGTGGAAGCGGCCGGACACGTCGTATCCGCTTCCCAGATACTCTTTGATGAACCGTTCCGCGTCCGGGAAGTCGTACATGGCGTCTACAATGTAATAGCCAACGTCAATTCCGGGGTCGGAAAAGCCTGCGTACTCCCAGTCGATGAGAATCACGTCCCCGTCCGGCAGGAGCATCCAGTTGGGGCGGTAGGTATCGCCGTGGCAGAAGCATTTTTCCACCCCGTCGCCCAGCGTCATCTGATAGAGTCTGCCGATTTTTGCTTTCAGTGCTTCGTGGGGAGCGAAGCAGTTGGGGTCTTTTCCGGTAAGCAGCTTCTGCATACTCACCGCGTCCTCCCATGGGCGCATCCCGTAGTCCACTTTCACGTCCGAAGCATGGAGCTTCCGCAGGACAGACAGCACCTTTTTGGAATCCGCAAAGCTTCCGTAGTCCGGCTCCCGGAATCGGGGGACGAACCGGGAGATCTTCCACCCCTCGTTGACATCGGCGTAGATGTATGTCGGGTCGATGCCCAGTTGCTTCGCCTTTATGAGGGAAGTCTTCTCGTTGCGGCGGTTGATGATGCTGTCGGTGCCGTCCCCCGGGTGGCGGTAGATGTAGTCCACGCCGTCGATCTTAAAAATAAAGGATGTGTTGGTCATGCCCTCGCTGACGTTCCGGAAGTCCACGATATCTTCCTCGTCGCAGCGGAAAACCAGCTTGATGTTCCGGATAATGCCGCTGTGGGTGTGGCTCAGGTATTGGGTGTCGAACTGGCGAAGCTCCTCAAAATAGTCAAACTCGAAGATCGTGCCGGGGGTGTATTCCTTATAATACATAGGCGGCAGCTGGGCAAGGTGATCCTTCACCAGCCACTCCCAGAAGCAGGCGTGATAGCGGCCGACCTCCCGGTCGGCTTCGGCAAGGGCGATAAAGGCGTCGGAGAATTCTTTTCGCCAGAAGGAATGCCCCAGCAGCACGCGCCCCGCGTCCCGGTTTTCTGCCATCCGAATGATTCTGCCGTCGCTGTCTGTATCCACGTACAGTTCGTTCACTGCTTCGCTGACGGACAGACCGGCGTAAAAGGTCTGGTATTCAAAGCGGCTAAAGGGATTTTCCACAAAATAGCTGTCACTGACGCAGACATAGGTGTTTTTCAGCTCGCTTCGGGCGAGGTACAGGCTTTCAATGTTGTTTTTGATGTTGAATGCGTCATTGATGACGAATTTGACGCCGTACTTCTCCTTCAGATAGAAGAACATTTCCTTTTTATAGCCCAGAACCACCGTGATGTCGTCAATTCCGGCAGCCTTCAGCTGCTGGATCTGGCGCTCGATCAGCTTTTCACCCTTCACCTCGAACAATCCCTTTGGCTGCTCCAGAGAGAGGGGGATGAATCGGGTGGAGGCGCCCGCCGCCAGAATGACCGCGTTGTCCACCCGGTAGGGTTCCAGCGCCGCAAGACCCGCCCCGGTCAGAGCGCCGGTGTCCCGGGCAATCAGCCCCGCGTCCGTCAGGGCGTTGATGGCGGCCTGATCGTCCAGCGCGCGGGTGCGATCAATGTCCGACGTGCAGCCGCCGCGGCCCTGCCTGCCGTTATACAGGTCGTTGAGAATGTAAAATTCGTGTTTTGTCATAGGAATCCGCCTTTACGCCTTGTTCCGGGAGGTCAATCCCCGGAGCATCATGGGAAGAATGCCCTCCCGGCAGCTTTCGTAGGGCTTTCCGCCCAGGTACAGCCGCTCCACCCGAAGGCCACTGAGTTTGTTCTTGGGGACGGTGTATGGGTTTTCCGACAGCACAGCCATGTCCGCGATTTTCCCGGCTTCCAGACTGCCCCGCTCCTGTTCGTCAAAGGCCGCCCATGCGCCGTTGTAGGTACACATCCGCAGGGCGTCCTGAACGGAGACCGCCTGACCGGCGTTATCATTGTTCACCGCTCTGTCCATCCATGCGATGGGGTCGGGGGTGGTACATGGCGCGTCGGAACCGAAGGAAACCACAATATTGTTATCCCGGAACGTTTTGATGGGGTTCAGCTTTTCCAGACGGTCGTGACCCAGAATGTGTTCCAGATAATCGTCCGGCTCCTGCTTCCAGCCGATGAACGCACTCTGCATGGGCATCTGGATATGATAGTCCCGGCAAACTTCAATGCCCTCCGGGGTGGGCAGGCAGTCGTGGATGATGCCGTGGCGGTGGTTTTCTCTGGGACAGTCGTCCAGCGCCGCTTTTATTGCGCGGCAGGCCTGGTCAAATGCCTTATCGCCGATGGCGTGCAGCTCGATCTGCAATCCCGCCCGGTTGGCTTCTTTGCAGAAATCCATGACCTTCTGATCGTCGTAGTACAGCACGCCCTCGCCGCCGGTTTCGTCGGCGTAGGGGGCGTTCAGCGCCGCGTCGTGGGAACCGAAGCAGCCGTCCAGCGCGCAGGCGAAGCAGCCGCCGATGCGGGGAAGATGCCGGCTGGTGGCCGTTTTCACGTTCATACTCTGGGGGAATACCCGGATTTGGAACCCGTTTTTCAGTCCCTTGGCAAAGAGCTTTTCCAGTGTGATGTCCAGATCACCCGCGAAGCCCACGCCGCTGACGGTGTGGACGCAGCCGATCCCCCGGCTTGCCTGAAAATCCACCGCCGTTTGCATATTGTGAATCAACTCGGGAATGGACAGAGAATTGGTCAGCGCGTTGGAGAAGGCGAAAAACGCCTCCTGATTCATTTCCCCTGTGTCCGGGTGGTAGCCGCGAAGGTGCTTTACCTTGCTTTCCATGGCGTTCAGGAGTCTGGAATTGACAATGCAGGCGTGGCCGTCGTATTTTACCACCATAATTTCCTTGTCGGGACATACGGCGTCCAGCTCCTGACGGCTGATGAGCCGCCCCTCCTTTACGCAGTAGGGGGACGCGCCGAAGGCGATCAGCGTTTTCTTAGGAGACTGCGCCGCGAACTGCTTCACCATCTCCATGATCTCGGCGTTGGACACCGCGTCCATGACGTTCAGACCCGCGTGGAAGGTGGAGAAGGACGCAAAGTGCTGGTGTGTGTCCACAAAGGCGGGAATAAGGGCTTTTTCACCCAGTTGAACGACCTCGGCGGAGTGGTACTGTTCTGGCAGGTCGTTTCCCACGTACACGATTTCTCCCCCGTCTTCCACGAGATAACGGGCAACGTCGTTATTCCGGTTGACCGTCAGGATATGGCCTTCGTAGCATTTCATAGCGTCTTCTCCGTTCGGTAGGTGGAATCCAGCTGCGCAAGTTCGTAGTAATTGTCGATCTCCATGATGTCCGACTTCCGGCACTGGCGGATCTCCACGGCATAGCGCTCCTTCCGGAGCACCAGAGGGATGAATTCCCAGAAATAGTCTTTCCCGCCGGCTTCCCCGTAGACCTGCCGGAAGTCCTCCCGCAGGCGGGCGCTGTCCGCTTGCGTCCAGTAGGAAATGCCATAGTAGTTGTAGCAGAAGGTGTTTCCCTTCTGGTAGTTGACGATGTGACCGGCTGCGTCCATCTGGAAGCTCCAGTCGTCGGTTTCCAGAGAATATGCGCCGAGGATGTTGCTGGCATATTGATATTTGGTGATGATGCCGGAATTGGTGATATATAAGTCCGCTTCGCACAGGTAGCAGCCGTCCAGCTTATCAAGCACGGCCATGACGGAGGAAATGTTGTTGGTCTTACTGTAAATGTCGTTGTCTACCAGCGTCAGGAAGGGGTACTTTTCCAGCAGCGCGTCAAAGCATTCCTTCCGGTAGCCCCGCACAACGGTGATGTCCCGAATCCCAACCGCCACCAGTGCGTCCAGCAGCGTTTCCAGAATGCGCACGCCGTTCACCGTCACCAGAGGCTTGGGACGGTCAGCAGTGGCGGGCATCATCCGGGAGCCGAACCCGGCGGCGAGAATGATGGTGCGTTTCACCCGGTAAGGCTCCAGCGCAGCCAGGCCGGCATCCGTGACGGCGAGGGTGTCCCCGTCCTGGGTGATCCAATGTTTCGCCGCCAGCTGCTCCAGACACCGGGAAATTTCCCCGCCGGAGATCGTCAGCGCATCCGACAGCGTCCGCAGGGAATATTGTCCCGCCCCGTTCCGCTCCAGATGGGAAAGCACCTCAAATTCATATCGCGTCATGTTACCGGATCCTTTCTGCCGAAGCGGGCGTTGTTATCTCCTTCTAACTATACTACATGCCCGGAAGAAAATCAACGGCGGCGTCAGAGAGAAGCTTCTCTCCGACGCCGCCGGTGCGTTATTTTCTTTTACAGCCCGAACTGAATCGCACAGAAGGCCGCATAAATGCACAGCAGCAGGATGCCCTGCCAGCGGTGGAGCTTTTTGGTGGTCAGTGCCGGGATAGTCAGCAGCGCCATGACGACGAGCATCAGCGGCATGTCCAGAATCAGGGAGGAATTGATGCCGAAGATGGTCTTGCCCACGGGAACCTCAAACGGCGCGAGGGTGACGGACACGCCGGAAACCAGCACCAGGTTAAAGAGGTTCGCGCCGATGATGTTGCCGATGGAGAGAGAACCGTGACCCTTGACCAGAGAGGTGATGGCCGTGACCAGCTCAGGCAGGCTGGTGCCGAGAGCGACGAAGGTCAGGGCAATGACCGTCTCCGGCACGCCCAGCTCCTTGGCGATGATGGTGCCGTTGTCCACCAGCAGGTTCGCGCCCACGGCAATGACCACCGCGCCTACCACCAGGAGCAGCAGCTCCTTCCACAGAGGGACGGACGTGCCGTCCTCGTGGGGTTCCTCGTCCTGGGGAGCGGGGGTTTTGATGCCCTGACGGACGGTGACGACCATGTAGAAGACAAACATCGCCAGCAGCACGATGCCCAGCGGCCGGGTAAATTCCCCCATCCCGTAGGCAGCGAAGCAATAGACGGCGGCGGCGACGAAGAAGAAAATCACCGGCTTCTTCATGGACTGCACATCCACGGGGGCAGGACGGACGGCCAGGGTGATGGCGGCGATGAGAGACGTATTGCAGATAATGGAGCCGATGGCGTTGCCGTAGGACATGGCGCCCTGTCCATTCAGTGCGCCGGTAGCGGACACCATCACCTCCGGCAATGTGGTGCCGATGGACACCACGGTGGCGCCCACGATGATCTCGGGGATGTGGAACCGCCGGGCAAGGCCGGTGGCGCCGTCCACGAACCAGTCGCCGCCCTTGATGAGCAGCACAAGACCAAGTGCGAATAACAAAACGGGTACAAGCATAATGATTCTCCTTTTCCTTATTGGGGTTTTCCCCGAATCATAATGGTATATCCGAAGGACAGCGGGGAAGCTTTGAATCAAAGATTCCCAAAATAAAAAACCTGCCCATATCCGAACGGATATGTCAGGTCTGAAAAAGAGACAGATCATGCATAACCGAAAGGACGGATATACATGAGTCTGGCAAATTAAAGCAAGCCAGGCTTTCGCCGTACTGTTGACTTGCTGCGCGGCGGAAACCGTGCTTGCTACTCCCCCACATGTTTATTACATTCATTACATACGGGGATTATACCACGTTTGTCCGGGAAGTCAAGACGCTCCGGCAAAATCTTTGAAAAAGCTTTCCTGTGAGCGCATCCGGATAAAAACCGGAGTGGCGCCGCCAGCGCTGCGCCACTCCATTTGAAACGAAACATTCCCGCTCATGGCCCCGTTTTTGTACCGTCCGCACGAACCGGTGCGGTTCATTTGGGGTGTGCCCTCACATTATTTCTGCCCTTCCCAGAAGGGTTCCGGCTTGGTGCAGGAGGCGCAGTTTCCTTCGCAGTTCCGGGGCTTGAACTGCAGCTCCTGACTCTTGACGCTCACTGTGGTGCAGGGGGGGATGGAATGGGTGATGAAGACGTTGGAGCCGATGACGCTGTCCCGGCCGATCACCGTGCCGCCGCCAAGGATAGACGCGCCGGCGTAAATGGTCACATTGTCCTCGATGGTGGGGTGACGCTTCTTTCCCCGCAGGCTCTGTCCGCCCCGGGTGGTCAGCGCGCCAAGCGTCACGCCCTGATAGACCTTCACGTGGTCGCCGATGACCGTGGTCTCGCCCACCACAATGCCGGTGCCGTGGTCAATAAAGAAATACCGGCCGATGGTGGCGCCGGGGTTGATGTCGATGCCCGTGACGCTGTGGGCGTGCTCCGTCATGATCCGGGGGAGCATGGGGACTTTCAGCATATACAGCACGTGCGCCAGCCGGTACACCGTGATGGCAAACAGTCCGGGGTAGCAGAAGATGATCTCGTCCGTGCTGAACGCAGCGGGGTCGCCGTCGTAAAAGGCCTCCACGTCTGTCTGGGCCACCGCCCGGATGCCGGGAATTGCCCGGAAGAACTGCAAACTCAGCTCCTGCGCCGTTTCCTGCGCTTCCCGCTCCGTCCTGTCGACCCGCAGGGCGATAGCGATCTGCTTGTTCAGATTGTACATCACGTCCTCAATGAGCATGGAGAGGTTGTGCTTGGTGTTGTAGATGCGGTAGGCTTTGTCCCGGGAGGAGCCGGGGTAGACAATGCGCAGAAGCTTGCCGATCATGTCAATGACCACAGCTTTGTCCGGGTGCTGGAAGGGGTCAAGCTTGTCGATGTCCCGGCCGTGGCGGTAATCCTCCAGAATGCCGTCCACAATGCCTTCAATTTCCTTTTCGATGGGGGTCATAGGTATCCCTCCTTGTGTTCTTGATCTCAGTTTAACATATGCAAAGGGCAAAGTCAATGAAACACTCCGGCACATTCCTCTTGCATTTCCCGGCCATATCAGGTATAATCATCCCAAAATCAATCCCAATATCAGGAGGAACTTTTTATGGAAAACGAAAACATGGAACAGGATGAAAGCATCCTGACCCTGACCGACGAAAACGGACAGGATATGGACTTTGAATATCTGGATTGCCTTACCTACGAGGGTAAGGAATATCTGGTGCTGATGCCCGCAGACGAGCCGTCCACCGAGATCGTGATACTCGAGGTGGAGCCGGTGGACGAGGAAAATGAAAATTACCTCGCCGTGGAGGACGAGGCAATTCTGGATGCGGTCTACGGTCTGTTCAAGGAAAAGTATAAGGATATCCTGACCTTCGAGGAAGATTAAAAACCATCAGGCCGGGGCAGCGCTGCCCGCCCGGAAAAAAGCAGCCGTTTTTGGGCTGCTTTTTCAAGCCTCCGGTGCAGCCATCGCGATGTCCCGTACCACTTCCCCTGCCAGAATCAGCCCCGCCGTTCCCGGCACGAAGGCCGAGCTGCCGGGGATCTGGCGCTTGCCAAGGGCGGCGGCTTCCGCCTCCCAGCCGGTGGGGGTAAGGGCCTCCTCTTTGGAATAGACGACCTTTAAGTGGCGGATGCCCCGCTTGCTCAGTTCCCGGCGCATGACCCGCGCCAGAGGACACATGGAAGTCTTGGTGATATCCGCAACCTCAAACATGGACGCGTCCAGCTTGTTGCCGGTGCCCATGCAGCTGATGATGGGCGTCCCGGCGTCGTGGGCGTTCTGAACCAGCGCCAGCTTGCCGGTGACGGTGTCGATGGCGTCCACGATGTAGTCGTATTGGGTAAAAGCGAACTGCCCCGCGGTCTCGGGGGTATAGAAAACGGCATAAGTCCGCACGACGCACGCGGGGTTGATAGAAAGCACCCGCTGCTTTGCCGCGTCCACCTTCCGCATCCCCACGGTATCATATGTCGCGAGGATCTGCCGGTTCAGATTGGACCGGCTCACGGTGTCGTTGTCAATGAGATCAAGCTGCCCCACGCCGCTGCGGGTCAGGGCTTCCAGTGTGTAGCCGCCGACTCCGCCCAGCCCGAACAGGGCGACCCGGGCATTCTGCAGCCGCTCCAGCGCTTCGGCGCCCAGCAGCATTTCGGTACGGATAAATTGTTCGCGCATGTTCGCTTCCTCCCCCAAAGTCTGATCGTTTTATATCATGCCTCCGAAACAAAGTCAATGGGGGCACCGGACGGGAGGAGCATGGAATCAGAAAGGAATCTGGGTATGACAGTGAATACAAAGAGATATCTGGCAGCAGCCCTGTGTGCCGTTATGCTTCTGGAGGGCCTGACGGGCTGCGGGAAAAAGCCCCCCGTGAAGACGGAGACTACCGCCCCGTCCGCGGCGGAGACTACCCAGCCCACCGTCCCGGCGACGACACCGCAGGAGGGCAATCCCGGCGACGTGACCTGCAAGGGCAGCTATACGGCGGATTCCGTCAACGCTTCTGCCGTGGTGGCGACCGTTGGAAACGAGCAGCTGACAAACGGGCAGCTGCAGGTCTATTACTGGATGGAAGTCGCCTCTTACCGTCAGGCAGCGCACGAGACTGCCCCGGACTTTGATAAGCCTCTGGACACCCAGCCCTGTGAAATTGACGCCAGCGTCGCCAGCTGGCAGCAGTATTTCCTGAAACGGGCGCTGAACAGCTGGCACAGCGCTCTGGCGCTGTCGCTGCAAAGCGTGGACGAGGGCATCCCCACAGAGGAAGCCTACCAGCCCAACATGAAAAACCACGAGATCTACATGTCCGGCAAGCCTGCCACGGCCTATCTCTACGGCTACAATAAGAATTACCGGCTCAACACTCTCCACGAACAGTATCTGGAGGACATTCCCCAGGCGCTGGCGGCTCTGGCGGAAAAGTACGGCTTTGCCGACGTTTCCGCATTGGCGAAGGATATCGCCGGTGCGTCGGCGGAGGACCTGACCGCCTGCATGGAGCTGTACAACCGGGGCTATATGTACGATACCGCCCTGAGCTACTACATCGCGCCCACCGAAGAAGATGTGGAAGCCTACTTCACGGAACATGAGTCGGATTATGCCGAAACGGGCATTACCCGCAGCAGCGGCAAGCTGGTGGACATCCGCCACATTCTGCTGATCCCGCAGGTGCCGGAGGACGGGACGGGAACCGTCACCGTGGCGCCGGACGGCACCGTCACCTGTTCCGAAGATTTGTGGGACGCGTGCCTTGCCTCCGCCCAGACGCTGGTGGAGGACTACGAGAAAGCTTTGGCAGCGGACAGCAGGCGCGGCAACAACAAATCCACCGATGACGCAATCTTTGCGGATTTTGCCAACAAAAATTCCGCGGACGCCGGTTCCGCGCTGGACGGCGGACTGTACCAGAAGCTGCACAAGGGGCAGCTGACCCCCGTGCTGGACGACTGGTGCTTTGACGATGCCCGCCAGAGCGGGGACGTGGACATCCTCCGTTCAGGTTTGGGCTATCATATCGTCTTTTTCAAGGGCAGCACCGACATCTGGTACGACACCGCCCGGGAAGACCTGACCGCCGCCCTTGGCGGGGAGAAGATCGCACAGGCGCGGGAGAAATACCCTGCCGAGATCGACTACAGCGCCATTACGCTGGGCACCGCGGCGCAGACCGCCCCGGTGACTGCCTCTGACCTGCTCTATCCCGACGTTGGGCACCAGCGCTACCCGGAAGCCCAGCTCTATCTCCAGCAGGATTACCCCACCACCATGTACGGCGCGTACCGGATCGTCACCCACGGCTGCGGCATCACCACCATGGCCATGCTGGCGACCTACATGTCCGACACCGAGCTGACGCCGCCGGAGATGTGCCGTCGCTACGGCGGCTACTGCTACGATCACGGCACCGACGGCAGCCTGTTCGTCGTCGCCCCGGCGCAGATGGGCTTTTACCTGAAGAAAAAAACCTTCGAGTGGCGGGAAGCCAGAGACGCCATGCGGGAGGGCTATGTGGTGGTCTGCGTCCAGACCAAGGGCTACTGGACGCGAGGCGGACACTATCTGCTGCTGGAAAAGATGTTCGACGACGATGTGATTCAGGTACGGGACTCCAACATTTACAATTACGGAAAGCTGGAAGGCCACAAGACCGACCGCTTCGACTTTTCCACGGTGGTTCCCTCGGGGACGGCCTACTGGATCTTTGAAAAGAAGATCGTAACGATCCCAGCCTGCGCCCGCTGCGGCGGGACAGAGGAAGGCGCGCCGGGAGCGCTGCTCACGGAGGATTACCTCTGCGAAAAATGCGCCGCCGCCCTGGCTCGTCGGGGTACATATCTGGAATATAGCGGTGTTTGAATGATGAAAATGCTCCCAACCGAGGGAAATCGGTTGGGAGTATTTTTTGACAGTGCTTATGGAAGAACAATCGTAAAAATGTCATCGCACATCTTAAACTGAGGCAAATCGTTTACATCGATTACTTTATAGTCAAAGTTCTCCGTAAAGCCCACCTTTATTTCACAAGTTTTATAAGAATCAATCAGCTCCTGCGGTACAGCAGCGTAAATGTAATAGTTCACTTCGGCAAGCGGAGAAACATCAGTTATAAAGTTGCCGATTGCATCACTTACGCCGGAAATCTCTCCTCTGTAATTATATGTCCCGTCAAAGCACATTTGCACGTAGATATTCCGAATATCCACAGGCTTTCCGCTTAAATTCTTAAACGAACCAAAGATATAGAAATATGGGTCTCCGTTTTCCGATGTATAGTATCGATAGGATCCACTTTGACCTGTCCCGGAGGTTATTTCCATGCCACTGTCATACTTGTCAAGCGTCATCCGGCAATAATCCGTTTCAACGGTATCTCCTATTTTCAGAACGGACTCAGGCTGACTCTCGGAATTGTCTGCTTCTCCAAGAACAGAAGAATCAATGCTTTCATTTCCGGGTACGATGTCAAACTTCATGCCTTGACTGTTGACAGATGCGGTTGCCACTTTTACAGTTCCGGCATACACATCATAGTCTGCGCCGTTTTCCTTCACGGCAAACCCAAGTTTCTGAATATGCTGAACGTAATCCTGAAATACTTCCTCCATATTATCGTTTCTGCCAAGTATACCCATATAGGAGTAGTAGATAGACGATGCCCTTCCATTCAACGACGAAGAGCCGGAGGAGGCTATGCTGACCGGCTCAAAACTTTCCGGTGTGGGCAGAATGGGGCATTCGTCAAAGAAAATGCTTGCCGTACCGGTTGCATCCAATGCGGCCGCGCAGTCATTTTCGCTGAGCTCTACTTCGTATACGAAATCGCCATCGTCAACCGTCTTCGGATACGTGGCGCAGTCTTTATTAAAGGAGAAACGTACCACGCAGCTTTCCAGTTGGTCAACCAGATTCTCCGGGATTTCGGCATATACCCAAAAACCGTTTTGCTCAAGCGGAGCAAGGGATGCGGGTATCCTATCGCTGTCTATCATTTTGCCATACGCGGTATACGTATACTGGTCATTAAACACCATTTCCGCGCACATGGTCTCAATCGGCAGCGGTGCATTTCCAGTGTTTTCCGCAATGCCCACCAGACTGAAGCATCTTTTCCCATCCCCGGCGGTTGTGGAAAAGCCATGCCCGCCGACCGAATACGTCAGTGCCGCCGAAGAAAATTCCAACGACACAAACCCTGCGTCCGCTTTCTCTCCAAGCTGAAGCGGATGGGCACTGTTTCCTGCTTCTGTGGAAACCGTTGCCTGCTGTGACTGTTCCGGTGCTTTAGAGGCCGGTTCGTATGCTGTTTCTGTTTTGGTGCAGGAACATAATGAAATGCACAACATCACTGCCATGGCCAAAGTGACTATTTTTCTCATATTATTTCCCCTGAATCCTTTCCAACGCTCGATTGTAGTCGTCAAAGTCGTTTTTTACCTCGTCATACTGCTTTGCGGCATCCTCTGCCACTTTCCGGAATTCCTCCGCGGCCTTTTCCAAGTTTTCCAAGTCTCGTTCTGCTTTGCTTTTACAGCCTGCAAGGCTTAGGCAAAGCGCGGCGGCAAGAATTGCTGATAGAATTCGTTTCATGTATTTTCACCCTCTCATAAAAATAATAAGTGTATCTGAACGCAACAGTATCATACATCAAAATATCAAGTAATGCAATATGTAATTTATACAATATTAGTTGATGTTAATTTGTGAAACTATCACCGATACTATATGCTGAGGTGACAGTAAATGTATATGCGAATTCGCAAAGCGCGTGAGGAACTGGGCTACACGAGAGAGAAATTTGCGGAAAAACTGGACGTCAGTGTCTCTTATCTGGCAGAGCTGGAACGCGGCAGAACCGGTATTTCTGTAAAAATGTTAATCAAGGTCTGTAAGGTTCTCGGCCTGTCGGCAGATTATGTCCTGTTCGGTAATGACAGGCCGGAAGATTCCAAGCGGCTCGACGCCATTCGCCGGATTGATGAGAAATATTTGCCCCTTCTGGATAAAGTAATTGCAGAGCTGCTTACGTTGAGCGGCGAATAGATCACCATTAGCTAAAACGCTCCTGCCTTATTGGGTGTAAAGCACCCAGTAAGGCAGGAGCATTTTTCATAACGATAAAATTTGCTTGCGAAGTTCAAACGGAAACGTCAAAACGTCTAGGGAATCCCTCAATACTGCGCCGCCTCGGCGGACTTGAGCTGCA
>OGFF01002292.1_pt1 | contig 17045 bp, 16 predicted proteins | sample 1570751 | NCBI WGS metagenome assembly OGFF01 (sample SAMEA2581951, study PRJEB24529) | metagenome | biome: Human gut stool | place: China | collected 2011 | reverse complement strand
CTCTTTCCCTACACGACGCTCTTCCGATCTGTAGTAGCTGCGCGTCGGTGCTGCACCGTCGCAGCCGCCGATCAGGAAAAAGTGGCGTATCTTCCCCTCCCGGACCAGCCGGACGATCTGCTCTGCGTGGGACAGCACCGCATTGCGGGCAAAGCCGGTCATGACCGTGCTGCCGCCGTTCATCCCGGTCATCGGGTGATCCTCGGGGTAGCCGCCGCATTCCAGCGCCTTTTCAATGACCGGGGTGAAATCCTTGTCGTCCCCGATGTGGGTCAGCTCCGGGTAGGACACCACCGACGTCGTGAACACACGGTCACTGTAGCTCTGCCGCACCGGCATCAGACAGTTCGTTGTGAACAGGATGGGCGCGGGGATGTTGTGGAACTCTGACTGCTGGTTCTGCCAGCCCGTGCCGAAGTTGCCTTTGAGGTGCGGATATTTTTTCAGTTCCGGGTAGCCGTGGGCGGGCAGCATCTCACTGTGGGTGTAGATGTTGATGCCCCTGCCCGCGGTCTGGTCCAGCAGCAGCTTCAGATCGTGCAGGTCGTGGCCGCTGACCACGATGAAGGGGCCCTTCTCAATCGTCAGCGGCACCGTGACCGGCACGGGGTCACCGTATGCGCCGGTGTTGGCTGCGTCCAGCAGCGCCATACAGGCCAGATTGACTTCTCCGGTTTTCAGCACCAGCGCCAGCAGCTCGTCAGGCGTTTTTTCTGCGCCGATGGCCTCGAGTGCCTCATAGAAAAAGGCGTTCACAGCGGGGTCTGTTCTCCCCAGTGCGCGGGCGTGGTACGCATAGGCCGCCATGCCTTTGAGCCCAAAGAGGATCAGCGATTTCAACGAGCGCACGTCCTCCCCCGCCGCCCAAAGCGCGGCAAGGTCGTAATCGTCAAGCTGCCCGGGGCCGACGGCAGCCTTTTCCTTTTCGATTTCCGCCTTGCATTGCAGGATAGTTTCGTTGTTGAAGTTCACGTTCGTGATCGTCGTGAACAGGCCCTTCAAAATCAATTCATCGGTGTGCGGTGTCGGTGTCCCAGCCCGCGCCGCCCGCGCCAGCCCGATAAGTGCCCCGATCAGCTCATCCTGATAGTTGGCGGTGTCGGCCTTTTTGCCGCAGACACCGGCCTTGCCGTCGCAGCCGGTGTTATGCGCCGTTTGTTGGCACTGAAAGCAGAACATTTCTCGCATTTGGTTTCCTCCTGTCAGCAGAATCATCACCTTCTATTCTGCCCGCCAGGAGGATTTTTTATACCGTTCTCACGGCTGCGGTGTCGCGCCCTCCTGCTCCATCTTGCGCAGCGTTTCCTGCCGGAGGGCCTCCCGCAGCGCCTGCATATAGGGCGAGAACTGCGACTGCTCCACGCCGTAGGTCAGGTTCAGCGCATACTCCTGCGGCTCCCAGGTCGCAATCGCGGACTCGTTGTGCTGGACGATGGCCTCCATTTTATCCAGCGCTTTGTAGATTTTGGCCTCCGTCGTCTGCAAGGCGGCCATCTCCGCGTACAGCGTCCGCATCTCTGTACAGACCGGTTCGGGCAGTGAATCGACCCAGCGGGAAAGCAGTGCTTCCTCGGCGGCCTCATCGGCGGCGGTCTTGTCAAACGCCGGGATGTCCCCGGTAAAGCACTCGCCCAGATCGTGGATCAGGCACATGCGGATGACCTTGTCCATGTCCGCCTGCGGAAATTCATCCCGCAGCCAGAACGCCATGAGCGCAATGCGCCAGCTGTGCTCGGCCACGCTCTCATGCCGTCCCTTCGATGTATAGCAATGCCGCGTTGTGTCCTTGAGTTTTTCCGCTGTGTGCAGCGCCTCCAACAGCTTTTCCGGTTCCATGTGCAGACCTCCCCTATTTTTACCGCTATTGTAGCAGATATAAAACGCAGTTGCAAGGCGGAGATTTTTTCTGATTTTTTCTTTTTTTGCAGAAATTCTCTCGCAATACAGGGCATCAAAAATACAATTTGGAAACATTTAATTTACTATTACTGTTTGTAAATCATTCTGCCGTTATAAAACTCTGTAGGGGCGAGCATTGCTCGCCCGTGCCCGCGCGCTATGTGCAAGGCCTTCCCGGAAAAGCCTTGCTGCACCAGGTTGGCGGGCGAACAATGTTCGCCCCTACATTCTCTCTATAACAAAGCAGGTGCTTTTTTCTTACTTTTTTCATTTTTTTCAAGAAATTCTCTCGCAATACTCCTTTCTCTCCCCTGCCCTACCACAAACTTTCTATAAAAAAAGACCCGCAAATCCATTGCGAGTCCTTTTCTGTAACAATTATTGCTTCTGTAATTCCTGCAGCAAGGGATTGTGCAGCAGCAGCCCCACGATTTGATAACGGTAGCTTTTGACCGTCTGCCCCTGGGATTCCGAGTAAAGCCCGCGGACACAGCCGCTTTCCCGGTCAAACAGCGCGTCGATCAGCTGCAGCTGCTCCGCTGTGACCAGCAGCGTGACCTGTCCCTTCGTGTCGAGGCCGCGGCCATGGGTCGGCATATACTTTTCGCGGCAGTCAAACGACGGCAGCATGTAATAGCTCTCGGGGTGCTTCTCTGCCTCGATGCGCCGTGCGGATGCTGCGTCCTCATCCCCGCACACGCAGTGGTCCAGTCCGACCTGCCGGAGCTTGGCCAGCTCCTCCTGCAAAATGCGGTTGGCCAGCGTACCGATCTTACTGTCCTGCCACAATGCTTCCATCTCAAGCAGGTCGTAAATTTTGCGGTGCAGGCGGATACGCAGCCTATACTTCCTGGGCTTCATCGGCGCTGCGCTCCACCTTTGCAATTATTTCCCGCAGCCGCGTGGCCGTGGCGATCATCTCGTCCAGCTCCTTCATGGCCTGCCGGCGCTCCTCGTGGGTATATTTTTCTGCAAGGCGCTTCTCGGGGTTTTTCCTGCGCAGCATCGTTTCCAGGCGGCTTGTCTGGCTGGACAGCCTGCCCGTAATTTTGCTCTGTGCCTTGGCACCGGCGGTCTTTTCCCTGACCTCCCGGATGACCTCTGTCTGCTCGACCTGCGCGGCGGGCTGCTCCGGCGGGATGGTCTTGACCTTTCGGATGGTCTCCTTCAGACACGCCATCTCCTTCTGGACCGTGAACACCGCAGCGACCAACGCCTCGTGGGCATCCTGCATACTGCTGGTGTCGGCCACCGTCCGCAGTGCATCCACGAACCGCCCGCGAATCGCTTTTTTCTCGTCCTGAATGGCTGCGCTGCCCGGGCCGTTGTACGCAATAGCATAGAGCTGCTGCAGCATTTGGGCAGCGATTCTCTGTTCCTCGGGCGTCATCCGCAAAAAGCTTTCCGCCTCGCTGCGCAGCACAAAGCCACGATCCAGCAGATCCTTGAGACCCTCATTCAGATTTTTTTCAATGCTCAGATCCTTATCGATCTGCCGCCCGTTGATGGGCGTTGCCTCCTTGATGGCCTTTTTTGCCTCGGCTGCTGTCAGGTTGTACGGCTCTGCCTGCAGGCAGGACACCAGCTCGGCAACCGCCTTGCGGCGGATCATCTCGTTGGCAAAGCCGCCGCGCACCTGCAGGTTAGCGCTCAGCAGCATGACCTTTTTCTCGTTGTCGCTCAGCGGTGTTGTGACAACACGGCAGTTTTTGACTGTGTTCCACTTTGCGTCGCCGCGCACCTGCAAATAATTCAATGCCTTATAGCGGCGCTCGCCGGAGAGCAGGACGTACTTCGTCTGTTTGCCATCCGTCCGCGGATATACGACCAAATTGTGCATCAGGCCGTTGCGGTCAATGTCGTTGGCCAGTGTTTCCACATCCTCGTCGGTGTCCAGCTGGCGGAAAATCGCATTGTCCGGGTTCAGCTCGATGTCCTGCAAGGCAATTTCCCGCAGCTCATAGGCAAGCTCGGCGCGGTTCTGCGTGGCCAGATTGGCAATCAGGCTGCCGGAGGCGTTGTTGTTTCCGGCGCTGAAAACCGCCTCGGTGGACGGAATGCCCACCTCGACCTTGGATCTGCCGGGCTTCTTTTTCATAGCCATCTTACTTTTCCTCCAATTCCGCCAGGCGCTTTTTCAGCTCCTCATACGCCGCCACATAGCTTTTGGCCGGAGGCTGCGTGCGGGCCGAGTAGCAGACCGGCACACAGCGGTTGATGCTGTTATCCACACTCTTGCCAAAGGCGATTTCCGCGTTGAACAGCGTTGCGCCGAGCTTGGCCCGGCAGTCACTGCGGATGTCCTGCGAGGCTGCACTTTTCTGCACCATCGTCAGCATCACGCCGACGCCCTTGATGCGGGAGGTCTTGCTCTTGCGCATCTCATTGCAGAGCACATAGGTGCGGAACGCCGAGTCCTCCGAGAAGGAATCGCACTTCAGCGGGATCAGCACATAGTCCGCCGCGGCAATTGCGTTGGAGAGCAGCAGGCTGTCCCGGCTTGGCTGGGTGTCGATCAGGATATAATCGTACTCGTCCTTGACCTGGCGCAGGAAATAGTCCAGCACGTCGGTATCGCTGGCCAGATACTTCGGGTCGCCGCGGTCATAGTCCCGCTGGGCGTCCGTGTACAGATCCTCCAGCCGCTTGGACAGGCGCGGCGTCTGGTCGTTGGCCGGGATCAGGTCCACGTTTTCATATTCCGACTCGACGATAAAATCTCTGGTCTGTGTGTTGTAGCGGAAGCCGTCGATCATATCATACAGACTGCGGTTGGCAAAGGCCTTGCTGGTAATGGCGTTGCCGCCTGTCAGGGCAAACGTCAGGTTGCCCTGCGGGTCGGTGTCCAGGCAAAGCACCTTTTTGCCCTCGTCGCCCATCAGATAGGCAAGGTTAGAGGTCGTTACGGTTTTTCCGCAGCCGCCTTTTTCCACCGCAATGGTTATCACTGTTGCAGCCATTCGCTTGTTCCCCATTTCATTATGTAGTTATAACACCGTGGCAAATTATTTTTTATGTCGTTTTCGTCTATGTATAGTATACCACATTTGCCAGCATCGTCAACAGCACTTTTGCAGTTTTGGCAGGGCTTTTCTGCGGCAGAAAAGTCTTATAACTCCGTGGCAAATTTTTATATAAAGAAAAAAGCATATAGACACGCCCATGCCGCAGCTTTTTGCGGACCGGGTATCCATACGCTTTTTGTTATGTCTTTTGGTCTTATAACTCCGTGGCAAATTTATTCGTCAAAGACGGACAGATCTGCCTTGAAATGATCCGTTGCACCAGCTCTGCGCAGCTCGTCCCTGCCGCTCGGGATGATCGTAATATCCTCCATCGCGTTGTATACAATGGTCGCGTTGTACTGCGGCGACTTGAGCTGGCCGTGCTCCTTTTTGGTCAGCATCATCCGCGCCATGCCCAGCGCCCAGCAGGTCAAATCGTGCTGCTGGGCCAGGATGCGGTTCAGCGCGTCGCGGGTCTCCTGCGCCTGCTTTGCCCTTTTCTCGCTGTTGGTGTTGGTCAGCAGACGCGCCGTGTATACCAGCACCGAGGACACCGCACTGTACAGCTCCGGTGAAATTTTTTCCTGCAGGGTCTGGCTGCGCGCCCTGCTTTCCAGCACGCGAACAGCCCGCGTCACCGTCATGGTAAACAGCTCGTCCCCCAGCGGCTCTGCCACGGACACAACTGCCGCGCTTCGTTCCGGCTCGGTGGTTTTCCGCGTCCTTCTGCGGCGCGGGACTTCCTCATTGCGAGCGCTTTTCTGCGCGTGCAGCTGGCGCACTGCGTCCATCTCCTGCGCGGATTTGTAGCGGATGAACAGGTACAGCCGCTCGTATTTTCTGCCGCCGCGGATGCGGACCGGGATATAGTCAAACCAGAGGTCGGTCATCTGGTTGATCTCGTCCCTGGCCTTGGTCAGGACGTAGCGCTCAAAATCGTGGAAGTTGCTGTACTTTTCGGTCAGCGGCTTTTCCTTGTCCTTTTTGCGCTTTTCCGGCGGGGGAGAGAGCTGCTCCTTCAGCTCCTGAATGTCAAACACCTTGTACTTGAAGCCGCGGATGTCCTGCGCCTTGTCCGGGAAACGGTCCAGTATCTCTTTTGTGACCGGCTGAAACACCAGGCCGTTCGTGTAGCCGTAATCGGTGTCTCCGTTGTCGTAGGAGAGCAAAATTTCGTAAAAACGCATGGAGTAGGTGCTGTTCATCGTCAGCAGATATTCCACGTTGTAGGAGGTATAGTTGCTTTTCAGCTGGGAAAGATAGGGGAGGATCTCCGGATTGAAGCGCACGCGGATCTGCTTGTCCCGGTCATTCACGGTGGAGCCGCGCTGCAGCCAGGACAGGACCTTGTACTGGTGGCCGTCGCTGGCCGGGTCCAGGCTCCAGAAGGAGCGGTCCTCCAAACTTTTGACGGTGTCCTTCAGGTATTCCAGATAGGTGTTGTCGTGCATGTTGACCCCGGCCAACCGCCCGAAGTCGGAAAAGCTCAACGAATAAACGCGGTCCGCATCCGGGGTCTCCTTGGGGTTGATCTGTGCCATCATTGCCAGCAGCACCTTTTGCTCCAGCTTTGGCAGGGCATATTTTGTCTTTTGGATCAGGTCATTACTCTTGGTGATGATCGATTCCGACGCCGGGTTGTACTTGGGTACATTGCCTGCAGAGCGGGTGCGGCGGTGCTTTTGTGGCGGCGTGTTTTCCTGCGCAGGGAGGTCAAGGTCATAGTATTCGCCTTCAATGATTGTGTCATTTTTCCGCTTTTCAGACATAGGCCTACACCTCCACAAATACAGTACATTAAGCATACACGCAATTGCGGAAAATGTCAACGGCTTCTCGCAATAAAAAATAAATGTGCCATTTGTATTTTTTTTCTTATAATTATTATTTATTATTTTATAAATTTATCTCTTTATATATAATAAGTAGATTGCGAGTTTTCTTCTGCTGAATTGAGAGAAAAATTCCTGTGAAAAAAGAGTTTTCTTCCCACGAAAAAAGAGAAATATTCTGCTGTGCTGAGAGTTCTCTTCTGCTGATTTTGCCAGAATAAAACTCTCAATTTGGCAGAAAAAAACTCTCAGTACGCAAGCGGCTGCGGGCAAAGCAGACAGCGAAATGCGAGTTTTCTTCTGCGCTGTTGAGAGAAAAATGCTGCGCAGTGAAAAAATCAGTTCGCGGCTTTTCCGGCGGAGCAGGGGAGAGCGCAGTGACAAAAAAGAGAGGGCAGAAGGGAAAAAGGCTTATTGAGAGAAATTTTCTGACAACAGAAGAAAAAAACAGAAAAATTCTCCTTTTTGTATTGCGAGTTTTATTCTGAACAAAAAATTCTCTAAGAATCTTCGATAGTACGTAAAAGTATACGAAAAAAGCAAAAAGTATTGCGAGAAATCTTCTCCGCTGCAAAAATAGAACAAAAGAAACGAACTGTAATAATTTATATATAATATACAAAACGGCAAACAAAATCATGCACATCCAGGGAAACCGGCAGGGAAGGGGAGAGGGCCGACAGGAGAAACACAGCTTTTCTAAAATGCAGACTGCCAAAAGGCGACGCAGAGCCGCAGGTAATTATAAAATGCAGAAAAAAACTCTCAATAGACGCCCGCGGTGGGACTATTGAGAGTTTTTTTCTGCAAAAAATAAAGAAAATTCAGAAAAATGCAGCCGCCCGCAAGGGCCGTCTGCACCCCCTTATTATCGGGAGCAGGTCACAGCATCTGTTGCCGTATAGTCAAACAGGCCGTCGTTTTTCTCCTCCAGAGCCTTGATCATGTGGTAGGTGTATTCGTTGTAGGGCGTCGGGATGCCTAACTCGCGCCCCATGCGCATGAGCGCACCGGAGAACATATCGATTTCTGTGTGCCGCCCGGCGTCGAGGTCCTGCAGGGTGGAGTAGCGCGCGGTTGGCGGCACGGTGCTGCCGTAGGTGGAGGCCGCAGCTGCCTTGGAGAGGTCGATCCCCTTGGCGGCGGAATGGCCTCCAGCTCGCGGCGCAGGCCGTCGCTGATGGCTTTTATATGGGCACTGTCGCTGTAGCAGCCGACACCCGCGCCGAGGATCGCCTGCGGCAGATTGTTGCAGACGTTCAGCCGGAACTTGGACCAAATCTCCTCGCGGATATGCTCGGTCACACGGAAATGAATGCCCGTGTCCGCAAACAGCGCCCGCACAGCCTGCACCCGGTCACTGTCAAACGGTGCGGTCAGCTCCCCGTAGATAATGCCGATGGTCGTCTCCGGGTCAAAACGCACACCGTCCTCGGTGCGGCGGGAGGCCACCTTGATGAGCGCGGGCAGCACATGAGCTGCGCCAATCTGTGCGGCGATGAGCTCCTCGCTGTCAACGCCGTTCATCAGGCTCATGACAACGGTGCGTTCGCTCACAATGGTGCGGATGCTGTCCAGTGCGCCGGGCAGTGCGCCGTATTTCAGCGCGACGATCAGCAAATCGACGCCGTGGGCCTGCTGCGGGGTCCAGACCTGCGGGTGATAGACCTGCCCGTTGATCGTGCAGCCGTTTTGCCGCAGCCGCTCGGCGCGGGAACCCTCCGCCACGACGCCAAGCTGCAGGGTGTTGGCAGCGGCCTTGTCGGCCAGGCCCCACAGCACATAGCAGCCGACGGCTCCGGCCCCTAAAATAGCAACAGATTGAATTTTCATCGTCTACATCCTCCCGTCAGCCGGCACGGCCCGGCTGGATGATGCGGATCAGCTCCTTATCCAGCTGCAGGGTGCAGTGCCACGGATTTACAATAATGCCCGCGATTTCCGGTGCGGAGAGCGCTGCGGCAAACAGCTTGTCAATGTCTGCAAGGAAGGTCGATTTCACCGTGTCAGGGCTTTTCATCTGCTCCTCAAACGAGGTGAAGGCGTACCACCAGCTTGCGCCGTCCGCCGTTGTCACGACCCGGGGCTGCACCTGCCCGCCACCGGGGACAGGCTCGACGGCCACGATCCACTGCCCGCCTGCCTGCATACAGCGGCGGACGACGGTCAGCGTATGGGCCAGCTGCTCCGGGGTAGGGGACTGCTGCAGCTGCAAAATGGCAGTTTCGATGGTTTGATTCATCTGTAAGGATTTATCTTGCGGCATCGGGAACATCCTTTCCGATTTCCGATTTGTCTGTTTCCTTTATTATACCAGCGATTTTCCAAAATGCAAAATTTCCGCGGAACGGCATTGACGAACCCGTGCTGCCGCGGTACAATGCAAAGTAACCAAGCAAACAGATAGGAATAAACAACAGGGGTGATCTACCAATGCAGCCGCTTTCTGACCGTACCGCAGGCTTTACCGATTCCGTCATCCGCCGCATGACCCGTATCTCCAACCAATACGGCGCGGTGAACCTTTCCCAGGGCTTCCCGGATTTTGACCCGCCCAAAGCAATTCTGGACCGTCTGGCCGAGGTCGCGCACGAGGACTACCACCAGTACTCCATCACCTGGGGCGCGCAGAACTTCCGCGAGGCGCTTGCCGCCAAGCAGACCCGCTATATGGGCCGGACAATTGACCCCAACAGTGAGATCGTTGTGACCTGCGGCAGCACCGAGGCGATGATGACCGCCATGATGACCGTGACGAACCCGGGGGACAAGGTCGTTATCTTCTCGCCGTTTTACGAGAACTACGGCGCGGACACGATCCTGACCGGGGCAGAGCCAATTTATGTGCCGCTGACGCCGCCGGAATTTACCTTTGACCCCGAGGTGCTGGAGAATGCCTTCCGCCAACACCCGAAGGCGCTGATCCTGTGCAACCCCTCGAACCCCTGCGGCAAGGTGTTCACCCGGGACGAGCTGGAGCTGATTGCGGGCCTTGCCAAAAAGTATGATGTCTATGTTATCACCGACGAGGTGTACGAGCACATCGTCTACGCGCCGCACGCCCACACCTATTTTGCCGCGCTGCCCGATATGTGGGAGCGGACGATCTCCTGCTCGTCGCTGTCCAAGACCTACTCGGTCACGGGCTGGCGGCTGGGCTACGTCATTGCGCCCGCGCCCATCATTGAGCGCGCCAAGAAGGTACACGACTTCCTGACCGTCGGCGCGGCGGCTCCCCTGCAGGAGGCCATCATCCCGGGACTGCGATTCGGCCAGGACTATTACGATGACCTGCTGGCAAAATACACGCACAAGCGCGATTTGTTCTGCAAGGGCCTGGACGCTCTGGGCCTTGTCCACAACGTACCGCAGGGTGCGTATTATGTGATGATGGACATTTCCGAATTCGGCTATGACAGCGATTTGAAGTTCTGCGAGGAGTTGGCCGCTAAGGTCGGTGTCGGCGCGGTGCCGGGCTCGAGCTTCTTCCGGGAACCTGTCAACCACCTGATCCGCTTCCACTTTGCCAAGAAGGACGAGACGCTGAACGACGCGCTGAACCGCCTTGAGGCGCTGCGCAGCAAAATTCCGGCAAGAGCAGCGCGGTAAGGCTTTATAACTCCGTGGCAAATTTAAAATGTAAAAGAGCAGCCGACCCACTGACAGAGCTACAGCGGGTCGGCTGCCTTTTTTTATCGTGCGGTTTTCGGTTTATAATCGCGCATTTCCGGAATCGCTCCGCCTGCCACGGCCCACAGGTACAGGCTGGCCACGCTGCAATAGGGGCTGAACCGGCGGCGGTACTTTTCAAACAGCTTGCGGTCAATTTTGCGGTGGTGGTAGACCATCCGCAGACCGCGCTGGATGGCAAGGTCGTCGTAGCTGAAAATGTTGGGCCGCTGCATACAGAACAGCAAAATCATCTCCGCCGTCCAAACACCGATGCCCTTCAGGGCGCTCAATTCGCGGATGGCGTCCTCGTCGCTTTTCTGCCGGATGCCCTCCGGATCGAACGCACCGCTGTGGACGCGCTCGGCAAAATCGGTGATGTACTCCGCCTTGCGAAAGGTCATGCCCAGCGCCTGCAATTTGGGAACACCGGCAGCCAGGATCGTCTCGGCGTTCACGGTGCCCAGTGCGTCCTGCATCCGCTGCCAGATCGTGGCCTGCGCCTTCGTCGAGATCTGCTGGCCGATGATGTGGTGTACCACCGCCGAAAACAAATCGGTATCGACGACGCGGTCCACATGCCCGATTTTGTCGATGACCTCACACAGCCGCTTGTCCCTGGCGCGCAGGCAGGCAAGCTCGGCTTCCCCGTAGGCAAAAAACATCGGCGTTTACTCCTTTACGGCGTCGGGCAGTACGTCGCCCAGCGCCAGCACGGCATTGCGCACGCATTCGGGGCAGGGGCAGAGCGGCACGCCGGTGGCAACGCCCTTCAGCTCCTTGCAGATAGTCGCGCCGCACCGCTGTTCAAAGCTCCGGACCAGTGCGCGTGCCACAGCGGGCGTGCCGCGGCCCTCCGTTAGGATGCCGGCCACCATCACAGCGCCGATCAGTGCGCCGCAGGTGCTCTCCAGGCATCCCATACCGGCAGCGTAGCCTGCCGCCAGCATCCGCAGGGTGTCGCCCTCCACGGGCAGCTTGTCCTCAAATACCTTTACAACAGATTGGGTGCAGTTGCACTGCCCGGTGGTTTTTAATTCTGCAGCTGCGGCTGCACGTTCGGTAAGAGTCATGGTGCAAGCCTCCTTGTCAGTGGCAGTGATGCCCGCCGCAGTGGTGCTCGCCGTCGTGGTGGCCGCAGTGAACAGCAGTGGGGTCATGGACGAGCTTTCCGGCCAGCAGCGCCAGCACGGCTTGGTCGGCGTCGCCGCTGACACCGGCGTACAGCCTGATGTTGGCCCCGGCTACGGCAGTCTGCGCACCCGCGCCGATGCTGCCGCAGATCAGCGTGTCAACGCCGCCGCGCATCAGAAAGGCCGTCACGGCGCTGTGGCCGCTGCCCGCGGTCTCGACGACCTCGGTGTGTAAAATCATGCCGCTCTCGATGGTGTAGAATTTAAACTGCGGTGCATGGCCGAAGTGCGGGAAGACCTGGCCGTTTTGATAGGGAATTGCAATTTTCATGGTAGTGCTCCTTTATCTGTCATTACCCATGATTATAGGGGATTGGCGGGAAAAAGGCAACAGTCTTGGCTATTTTGCAAAATACGGATAGAGCTTTGCAGCGGAATGCGGTATAATGATAAAAAGGCTGCGGGCCGTTACGGCCTGTTTTTCAGCCGGTGAGGTGCATATACGATGACATATATTCAGCATTATGATGCCCCGTTGGGCCGTATCCTGCTGGCGGCGGACGAAGTCGGGCTGACCGGGCTGTGGTTCGACGGCGCGAAATATTTTGCCGACGGACTGCCCGCCGAGCATACCGAACGGGAAACGCCGGTCCTTTCCCAGGCCCGGCGCTGGCTGGACCTTTATTTTGCGGGGCAGGAGCCGGGCTTTCTGCCGCCGCTGCACCCGGCTGGCTCGGCGTTTCAGCAGGCGGTGTGGGCGCTGCTGCTGCAAATTCCCTACGGGCAGACCGTGACCTACGGTGAGCTCGCGCGGCAGCTTGCGGAAAAGCAGGGAAGGCCCCGGATGTCCGCGCAGGCCGTGGGCGGCGCTGTCGGGCATAACAAAATTTCTATTATCATTCCGTGTCATCGCGTGGTCGGCACCGGCGGCAGCCTGACCGGATATGCCGGAGGCATTGACAGAAAGGTAAAGCTGCTGGCGCTGGAGCAGACCGACATGACCCGCTTATTTGTGCCCAAAACGGGCACGGCACTGCTATAATTTGTACAGTTGATTACAAAATGTCATACCGTGATAAAGGAAGGCACAAATTATGAAGCGCCGTATTGTGACCGCTGCGCAGATGAAGGAGATCGAGCGTGCAGGCAACGCCCACGGCCTGCCCTATCTGCAAATGATGGAAAACGCCGGGCTGGCCGCCTACACCCAGCTGCGGGCGCACCTTCCGCTGGGCGGGGCGTTGCTCATCGTCTGCGGCAAGGGCAACAACGGCGGAGACGGCCTTGTGATGGCCCGCGCCGCCGCCCAAGATGGCTGGCGCGTGGTCGTCCTGCTGGCCGAGGGCGACCCCAAAACGCCCGATGCCATGACGAACTATGCACGCCTGGCAGACCTGCCGGTCACCAAATGCCGCGATGCGGCAGCGCTGGCAGCACAGCCCTTTGACGCCGTCGTGGATGCTTTGTATGGCACCGGGTTTCACGGCAGCCTTCGCCCGGCCGGGCTGGCTGCCTGTGCGCTGATGAATCGTCAGCGGGAAAGCGGCGCATTCGTGCTGGCCGTCGATCTGCCCAGCGGCATCAACACCGATACGGGTGAGGCCGCCGAGGGAGCCGTCCGCGCAGACCTGACCGTGACGTTTGACAGCTGCAAGCCCCTGCACACAGCTCCAAGCTCCGCACCCTTCTGCGGTGAGATCGTCTGTGCCGACATCGGCATCCGGGACGAATGGCACCCGGCAGGTCTTGCACAGCTTTGAGCGCGAAATTTTGCCCTTACAAAAAAGCACTTTCCCTTATATTTGCATTGCAAATAAGGGAAAGTGCTTTTGTCTTGCTCACTATGGGGTTACTATCGCAAAGGATACGGTCAACTCCCAATAGCGAAAAGATAATACGGCAGCCTTCACTTTTTCAGCACTACGCACTCATAGGGGCGCAGCGTGTCGGCGGTGTCGGGGTAGTTACCCAGCAGTTTTTCGGCATCGGTCCAGCCTACGGGCAGGGGTTTGGCAATTTCCCGCTCCCGCAGGTTGCAGAGAACCAGCAGCTCCGTCTCGCCGTCGTACCGGCGATAGGCTAACAAATCCGCGTTGTCGGGGTACAAGAACTCGATCTTTCCCGCACTGATGACCGGCATTTTCTTGCGCAGGGCCACCAGCGTTTTGTAAAAGCTGCGGATGGAATCCGGGGCGTCCATTTGGGCAGCGGCGTTGATGGCCTTGTAGTTGTCGGCAATGCCGATCCACGGCGTACCGGTGGTAAACCCGGCGTTCTCGCTCGCGTCCCACTGCATCGGGGTGCGGCTGTCGTCGCGGCTGCGCTGGGCGATAATGTCCAGCGTCTCGGCCTCGGTCTTGTCCTGCTCTCGCAGGATCCTGTAGTAGTTGAGGCTCTCGACGTCGCGGTACTGCTCGATTTTCGTGAAGTGCGGGTTCGTCATGCCCAGTTCTTCGCCCTGATAAATGTAGGGGGTGCCGCGCATAAAATGGATCGCTGCCGCCAGCATTTCGGCGCTTTCCTTCCAGTAGGTCGTGTCGCTGCCAAAGCGGCTGACCGCACGGGGCTGGTCGTGGTTGCACCAGAACAGCGCATTCCAGCCGCCGTGGACCTGCATTCCTTCCTGCCAGGTCTGGAACAGCTTCTTCAGCGCCATGTGGTCAGGCGGCATCAGTTCCCACTTCTGACCATTCTTGTAATCCACCTTCAGGTGATGGAAATTGAAGCACATCGTCAGCTCGTGGTTGCCCTCAGCGGTGTAGCCGATGCAGTTTTCCAGCGTGGTGGAGGACATTTCACCAACGGTTATCATACCGTCGATGCCGCCCGCGGCGACCAGCTCCTTCAGGTACTTGTGGACGTTGCGGCCATCGGTATAGAACCGCCGTCCATCGCCCTCAAAATCGTCCTCATAGACCTCCGGCTTGGAGATGACGTTGATCACATCGAAACGGAAACCCTTGATGCCCTTCGCCTTCCAGAAGCGCAGGATGTCGGCCATTTCCTCCCGCACGGCGGGGTTCTCCCAGTTCAGGTCGGCTTGCATGACGTCGTAAAGATGCAGATACCATTTGCCAAGGCACGGCACGTATTCCCACGCGGGGCCGCCGAATTTCGACACCCAGTTCGTCGGGTAACAGTCGGGCGTGCCGTCCTTGAAGATGTAATAGTCCTGGTACTTTTTGTCGCCCGCCAGTGCTTTTTTGAACCACTCATGCTCGGTGGAGGTGTGGTTGAACACCATATCCAACATCAGGCCAATGCCGCGCTTGTCCGCCTCGCGGATGAGTTCTTCCAAATCTTCCATCGTGCCGTAGCGCGGGTCGATAGCGCGGTAATCCGCCACGTCATAGCCGTTGTCCCGCTGCGGCGAGGGAAAAAACGGGGTCAGCCATAGGTAATCTACGCCGAGGTCGGCCAGATAATCCAGCTTGGCCGTGACGCCTTTCAGGTCGCCCAGACCATCGCCGTTGGTATCGTAAAAGGATTTCGGGTAAATCTGGTAAACTACTTTATCCTTGAGTGCTTCCATTGCAAGCACCTCGCAATTCTTGAAAATCAGGCAATTCCCTTTTTCTTGCCAACGATGACGGTCAGCACAAAAGGAATCACGATAGCGATCAGCATACACACGGCAAAGCTGAGCATATAGGCAGGCTGGATGGACAGGATGCCGGGGATGCCGCCCACGCCAATGGCGTTTGCAGTGGTGGTGGTGGACACGCAGACCACAGCGGCCACGGCGGAGCCGATCATGCCGCAGACAAACGGGAAGTGATACTTGAGGTTGACACCGAACATGGCCGGCTCCGTAACGCCCAGATAGCAGGAGATGCAGGAAGGAACATTGACTTCCTGTGCAGCAGCGTTTTTGCGCTGGAGGTAGATCATGCCCAGCACGGCAGAACCCTGTGCGATGTTGGAGAGTGCGATCATGGGCCACAGCATCGTGCCGCCGAAGTCGGCGATCAGCTGCATATCAATGGCGTTGGACATGTGGTGCAGGCCGGTGATGACCAGCGGGGCATACACAAGGCCGAAGATGGCACCGAACACCACGCGGAAAGAACCGGAAATGCCCGCATAGACCACATCGGAGATGACAGAGCCAATCTTCCAGCCGATGGGGCCGAGCACGGTGTGTGCAATGATAACGGACAGCACCAGACTGCAGAACGGCACCACGATCATGGAGATGACTGCCGGGCAGATCTTACGGAAGAACCGTTCCAGATACACCAGCGTGAACGCCGCGAGGATGGCCGGGATGACCTGTGCCTGATAGCCGATCATGTTCACGGTGAAGAAGCCGAAGTCCCATTTGGGGATATCTGCCGCTGCAGTGGAAGCCACACCGTAGGCATTGAGCAGCTGCCCGGAAACCAGCGTCAGGCCCAGCACGATGCCAAGGCTCTGCGTGGTGCCCATCTTTTTGGTAACGGACCAGCAGATGCAGACCGGCAACATATGGAAGATGGCCTCGCCGATCAGCCACAGGAAGCTGTCTACGCCGGTCCAGAATTGGCTGATATTGCACAAGGTTTTGGTGCCGTTTTCAAAGAAGTAGATGCTGTCGATGCAGTTGCGGAAGCCAAGGATCAGACCGCCGGTGATGATCGCCGGGATCAGCGGTGCAAAGATCTCGGCCAGTGCACTCATGATCTTCTGCAGGGTGGTCTGATTCTGCTTGGCCGCGCTCTTGACGGCATCCTTGGACACGCCGTCAATGCCGGACACCGCAATGAAATCATTGTAGAAATCGCTCACCGTGTTGCCGATGATGACCTGAAACTGGCCCGCCTGGGTGAAAGTGCCCTTGGCGGATTTCAGTGCCTCGATCTTGGCAACGTCCGCCTTGGCGGGATCGTTGAGGACAAATCGCATACGCGATACGCAATGCGACACCGCCGCAATGTTTTCTTTGCTGCCCACATATTCGAGAAGCAGCTTTGCGTCTTCTTGATATTTACCCATGATGTTCTTCTCCTTTACCTTGATTTTTCGATAGGTCGTTCAACTTGTTCAAACAACCTTATCTTGCAGCTTCAGTATAGCCAACTTGTTCATACAAGTCAAGTATGTTTCCAAAAAATCGCCCACATCTTGATAATTTTCGGCGTTTCGGACAAACAAAAGCCTTGAAATTCGGGTGCAATCACGGTATACTGAAGTAAATGTTTGAACAAGTTGAGGAGTATCACCATGCCGAAAGCAAAGTATGAGGGCATCTACCGCAGCATCAAAAAGCGCATCGAAGCGCAGGATTATCCATATCAATCCCTGCTGCCCAGCGAGAATACCCTGATTGAAGAATATGATTGTTCCCGCAATACGGTGCGCCGTGCAATTGCGGAGCTGATCGCCGACGGCTATGTGCAGGCCATGCAAGGACGTGGTGTCCGGGTCATCTACCAGCCGGTGGGAAAGACGACCTTTACCATCGGCGGCATCGAGACCTTTCAGGAGACCGCTAACCGCAACCATCTGCAAGCCGTTACCCGTGTCAT
>OGFF01002280.1_pt1 | contig 17131 bp, 10 predicted proteins | sample 1570751 | NCBI WGS metagenome assembly OGFF01 (sample SAMEA2581951, study PRJEB24529) | metagenome | biome: Human gut stool | place: China | collected 2011 | reverse complement strand
TCATGTTCTTTACGTAGTCTGCGTGTCCTGGGCAGTCAACGTGAGCATAGTGTCTATTTTCTGTTTCATATTCAACGTGTGCTGTGTTGATTGTGATTCCTCTAGCTTTTTCTTCTGGAGCACCATCGATTTGATCATATGCTTCATATTGAGCTTTTCCTAATAATGATAAATATTTTGTAATAGCTGCTGTTGTTGTTGTTTTACCATGGTCAACGTGTCCGATTGTACCAATGTTAACGTGTGGCTTTGTTCTTTCGAATTTTGCTTTTGCCATTTTAAATTCCTCCTTCTTTTAAGGTAAAGGGACACATCTTTAATATAGGGTCATTTCTTGTTACTAAGATATGTCCCTTTTGTGTTAATAACTGATGTTACCTCACTTAAACGATTGTCCATTTCCTTTATTATAAACTTTAAATTTAATAACGTTTTTATTATGTGCTTGCATTATATACTATTTGGAGTAAAAATGCAAGCTTTTATTTTTATAAATAAATATTCTTTGCAATTAGCTTTAAAATTAATCTATTTTTTATAAATTAATTAAGCATTTTTGCTTCTTGAAGCTACTATTTGTTCATGTACTGATTTTGGAACTTCGTCATAGTGAGATGGTTCCATTGAGTAACTTCCTCTACCTTGTGTCTTAGAACGTAAGTCTGTTGCATATCCAAACATTTCTGATAATGGGATAAATGCTCTTATTTCTTCCATTCCTTGAACTTCGTCCATTCCTTCAATTCTACCACGTCTAGAGTTTACATCACCTATAACATCTCCCATATATTCTGTTGGTACTGTTATTTCAACTTTCATTATTGGCTCTAATATAACTGCTTTAGCTTGTCTGCATCCTTCTTTGAATGCCATTGAAGCTGCAATCTTGAAGGCCATTTCTGAAGAGTCAACTTCGTGATATGAACCATCAACTAATGATACTTTGAAGTCTATAACTGGATATCCTGCTAAGATACCTGTTTGAGCTGCTTCTCTCATTCCTTGTTCAATTGGTTTGATATATTCTTTTGGAACAGCTCCTCCTACTATCTTGCTTTCAAATTCAATTCCTTTTCCTGCCTCTAATGGTTCCATTTCAAACCATACGTCACCGTATTGTCCTTTACCACCAGATTGACGAATAAATTTACCTTGAACTTTTACTTTATTTCTGATTGTTTCTTTGTAAGCAACTTGTGGTTTACCTACATTACATTCTACTTTGAATTCTCTTTTTAATCTATCAACAATTATGTCTAGGTGTAATTCACCCATTCCTGCTATAATTGTTTGACCAGTTTCTTGGTTAGTATATGCTTTAAATGTTGGATCTTCTTCAGCAAGTTTTGCTAAAGCGATACCCATTTTCTCTTGAGCTGCTTTGTCTTTTGGCTCAATAGCGATATCTATAACTGGTTCTGGGAATTCCATTGATTCTAGTATAACTGGATTATTTTCATCACATAAAGTATCTCCTGTTGTAACATCTTTTAAACCAACTGCTGCAGCGATATCTCCTGCAAATACTTTTTCTATATCTTCTCTATGGTTAGCATGCATTTGTAAGATTCTTCCGATTCTTTCTTTTTTATCTTTGTTTGCATTTAATACAGAAGATCCTGATTCTAATGTTCCTGAATATACTCTGAAGAAACATAATTTTCCAACAAATGGGTCTGTTGCAATTTTGAATGCTAAAGCTGCAAATGGCTCATTGTCGTCAGTTTTTCTTTCAACTTCGTTTCCTTCTAAATCTACACCTTTGATATGAGCTATATCTGTTGGTGCTGGCATATAGTCAATTACTGCATTTAGTAATTCTTGTACACCTTTGTTTTTGTATGAAGAACCACATGTTACTGGAACAATTTGGTTTGCTATTGTTCCTTTTCTTAATGCTTTTTTGATTTCTTCTTCAGATGGTTCTTTTCCGTCCAAATAATTCATCATTAATTCTTCATCTTGTTCACATGCAGCTTCTACCATTGTTGTTCTCCATTTTTTAGCTTCTTCTAACATATCTTCTGGAATATCTGTTTCTTCAATTTCTTTTCCTAAATCATCTTTATGGATGAATGCTCTCATTTTAATTAAATCAACAATTCCTTTGAAGTTATCTTCAGCTCCTATTGGTAATTGAACTGGTACTGGATTTGCATGTAATCTATTTTTTAATTGGTCAACGCAAAGCATAAAGTTTGCTCCAACGATGTCCATTTTATTTACATATACCATTCTTGGAACTTGGTATTTATCAGCTTGTCTCCAAACTGTTTCTGTTTGTGGTTGAACTCCACCTTTTGCTGCTAATACTGTAACTGCACCATCAAGTACTCTTAGAGATCTTTGTACTTCTACTGTAAAGTCAACGTGACCTGGAGTATCAATTATATTGATTCTGTTATTTTTCCAGAAACATGTTGTTGCAGCAGATGTTATTGTTATACCTCTTTCTTGTTCTTGTTCCATCCAGTCCATTGTTGCAGCACCCTCGTGAACTTCTCCTATTTTATGTGTTTTTCCTGTATAGAATAATATTCTCTCTGTTGTTGTTGTTTTACCAGCATCAATATGAGCCATTATTCCTATATTTCTAGTTCTTTCTAGTGGGTATGCTCTTCCTGCCATGTAATTATTCCCTCCTTTTTTTCATTTTATGATTGAAATAATTGTTACACTTTTTTTCTCAATCTAAATTTTACCATTTATAATGTGCAAATGCTTTATTAGCTTCTGCCATTCTATGTGTATCTTCTTTCTTCTTAAATGCTCCACCGTTTCCGTTAACAGCGTCCATGATTTCACCAGCTAATTTCTCAGCCATTGTTTTTTCATGTCTTGTTCTAGCATATGTTACTAACCATCTTAAACCTAATGTTTGTCTTCTTTCAGGTCTAATTTCTAATGGTACTTGGTATGTTGCTCCACCAACTCTTCTTGCTTTTACTTCAAGAACTGGCATGATGTTTTCTAATGCTGCTTCAAATACTTCTAATGGATTTTTTCCTTCTTTTTCTTTTATTATATCAAAAGCATCATAAACTATTCCTTGAGCAACTGATTTTTTACCATCTAACATTATGTTGTTAATTAATTTTGTAACAACTTTGCTATTGTATATTGGATCTGGTAATACATCTCTTTTTGCTATAAATCCTCTTCTTGGCACTATTCTTCACTCCTTTTCTTTCTGAGATTTGCTCTCTTATTGATGATATCTATAAGATATCTAAGTTACTCTGAAAATCTATCGATTTTCCGTTTAGTGCTACATTATCTATTCTAAATTTAAGTACCTTAATTTAGTAAGATGTGCATGCACTATAAAATAAATCCTTTATCGATTTATTTCTTTGGGCGTTTTGCTCCATATTTTGAACGTCCTTGCATTCTGTCTTTTACACCTGCAGTATCTAATGTTCCTCTGATAATATGGTATCTAACACCTGGAAGGTCTTTTACTCTTCCTCCTCTGATTAGAACAACACTATGTTCTTGTAAGTTATGTCCTATTCCTGGGATATATGATGTTACTTCATAACCATTTGAAAGTCTAACTCTGGCAACTTTTCTTAAAGCTGAGTTTGGCTTCTTTGGTGTTACTGTTTTTACAACTGTACATACACCTCTTTTTTGTGGTGCTTTATTGTTTGTTAATGTTTTGTTTTTTGAATTCCATCCATGTTGTAAAGCTGGAGCTGTTGATTTTGCCTTTGTTGATTTTCTTCCTTTTCTTACTAATTGATTAATTGTTGGCACTTAAATTTCACCTCTTTCCCTAATTTTACTTAATTTTAAAAATTAAATTAACCGCAAACAAATTATTAAAAATAATTCGTATTGCGGTTAATATTTTATCATTTTTTTCCTATTATGTCAATGTTTTTTATATTAAATTTATTAATTATTCTTTATTTCCTTCTGGTAATATATTTGCACTACTTATATTAAATATTTTCTTCATAAAACATTTTATTTTTTCTGATAGTGTTACATTTCCAATTATATCTACTAATGCATTTTGTGTTGAATTTTTTATTATTTTTTGTAAAGTTCTTATTTCTTTTTTACTTATTTTTACTTCACTTATATATGATAAATTATATGTTATTGCAGGTAATATATCTGAGTCATATTCATCAATTGAAGAAAAAGACATAACATAATTATATACTAAATTTTGAGAGTCAACATCATATTGAACTGCAAATCTATCTAAAATTTCACATACAATTGGATCCATTTTTCTTATTGCAATATTTCTTAAGTTTCTATATGAACTTGCTGAATATTCAATTAATTCCCTCTTCCATGTTTCTCTTTCAAATTTTTCTTTTTCTAATAATTTTTCTTTAACTGGATATATTTTTATTTCTTTTTTATTGCTTAATTCTGCTTTATATACTAATTCATTGTTCTCAACTTTTACTACAATATTTTTTATAGAAACTGGTTCTTCTACTTCTTCTGCTAATATTTGTGGTTCAAAACTATCTTCAAATGTAATTATTTCTTGTTCTTTTGCAAAATGTCTTTCTAGAATTTTTGTTATCTCATTTATATTATTATAATAATCTACAAGTATAGGATCAACAGCAATTTCCTTTATTGGTTTCAATTCCTCATTTACTACTTTAACTTGTTCATTTTCCTCTGTATTTTCACTTTCTTGATTTTCTAGTATTTCACTTATTTGCTCGTCTTGTTCTTGAATTTCTTCTATTTCTGTAGCTGAAAATAGATTAATTACATCAATAATTTGATTATGTTTTATTAATTTTTTTGCAAACATAATTCTAGCCATGTTTTGTCCAATTTCATTTATTGATTCTGTTAATTCATAAATTTCTTCTGGTTCTAAATTATCTCTATTTTCTTCTATTTGTTCACTAATAATTCTACTTTTTCTTACACTCTCAGCAATCAAATTATCTATTTCTACAAATGATTGTTCTCTTACATTTAATAGTTTAGAATTTATTTGATTTTGAAACCATTGACTTTGGTTTCCTAAATCTGATATTTGTTTTCCTAAGCAATTTACTTCTGACCAAACTTCTTCATTATTTTTTATTTTATTTTGTGCTTTTTTTGTATTTCTTTCTTTCGCTAATTCATTTCTTTTGTTTTCTATATCTCTTATCTGAGCACTTAAAATTGCTTTTTCATTAACAAATATATCTAATTCATTAATTAATTCTTCCATTATTTTTAACCTGTTATATTAAGTTGATTGCTTCTTAATATGTTCCTTTCTTTTGTTATTTCCGAATTTTATTCAGTTGTTATTCTATCATATCACTTTATTTCTTGCAAGAGTTTTTTGTCAATTTTTTTAATATTTTATCATTTTTTGTTTAATATATTTTTAGGTTCTCAATCGCCCTATCTGCCAACATTCCATACTTTATTTTTTTGTCTTTTATTCTCTTTGGAAGTTCTGGAATAATTCCAAAATTTGCATTCATTGGTTGAAATTTGTCATTTGCTGTTGAAATATATTTTGACAATGCTCCTATCATTGTTAAATTTGAAAATTCAATTCTGCTTTCATTTTTTATTTGTGCAACTGCATTTAATGCTGACACCATTCCTGATGAAATTGATTCAACATAACCTTCAACACCAGTAATTTGTCCTGCAAAATAAATATTTTTATTATCTTTGAAGTTATATGTGTTATCTAATAATTTCGTTGAATTTATATATGTATTTCTATGCATAACTCCATATTTTACAAATTCAGCATTTTGTAGTCCAGGAATCATTCCAAATATTCTTTTTTGTTCTCCATATTTTAAATTTGTTTGAAATCCAACTATATTATAAATTGTTCCTAATTCATTATCTTGTCTTAATTGAATTACTGCATATGGTCTTTTTCCTGTTCTTGGGTCATCAAATCCAACTGGTTTTAATGGTCCATATCTTAATGTATCTTTTCCTCTTTTTGCCATTACTTCTACTGGCATACAACCTTCAAATATCTCTCTTTTTTCAAATTCATGTAATGTTATAACTTCAGCATTTATTAATTCTTCTACAAATTTTTCATATTCATCTTTATTCATTGGTAAATTTATATAACTTGCTTCTTGTTTGTGTAATCTTTCTTTCCAATCATCTATTGTTTCATCTTTTCCTTTTTCTTGTTCATATCTATTACCAAAAAAAGCAATATTAAAATCGATGCTTTCTTTTGTAACAATTGGTGCAGCTGCATCATAAAAATGTAATTTATCTTCTCCTGTTATTTTAGAGATTTCTTTTGATAATCCTTCTGATGTTAATGGTCCTGTTGCAATTATTACAATTCCTTTTTCTGCAATTCTTTCTATTTCTGTTACTTCTTGATGAATTATTTCTATTAATGGATTTTTTTCTAATTCTTCTGTTACTTTTTGTGAAAACAATTCTCTATCTACTGCTAATGCTTGTCCTGCTGGTATTTGTGTTTCATCTGCTATTCTTATTAGCAATGAGTCTAGTTTTCTTAATTCTTCTTTTAGCAAACCACATGCATTTGTATGTAAATTTGATTTAAATGAGTTACTACAAACTATCTCAGCCAAATTTTTATTACTATGTGCTTCTGTATATTTATTAGGTTTCATCTCATACAATTTTACTTTTATTCCTCTTTTAGCTATTTGATATGCCGCCTCACTTCCAGCTAATCCTCCGCCTATTATTGTTATATAATCTACCATTTTATTGTTCCTTTCTCATTTTCATTAAAAAAACAACATTTATTTTCATAAATATTGTTTTTTTATAGTTATAACATATTTTTATTATTTTTTCAAATGATATTCATAATCTCCTTTACTATTCAGTGGAACAACTAATGATGGTATATTAGCACTTGAAAGATATTCTTTTTGTAACGTTAAACTTCTTCCATCAAGATAGTTTAAAATTACATAACAATCTCCATTTCTATTATAATTTCTTTTAATTTCATATTTACCTTCATCAATAAATTCTGAAGATGATATAGGTGAAATAAAATCTTTAAATGTTCCATCTTCTTTTAATTCTAAATAACTTATTCCTCCATATCCAGATCCAAAAACTTCTCTTGGTTCTAATACTTTTGCTGTTTTACTATCTATCATTTCATAAGTATTCCATTTTCCAATTATGTCAGAATTGTCACTTAAATCATTTGAATTATTACTGCTTGTTCTTTTTGATAAATATAAGATATAATTATTTTCTGTTTCCATCAATACTTTATTTCCATTTTTTTTCAAAAATGTTAATTCACCTTTTCTTCCATCATCATATTTTAATTCTATCATTGTATCATTTTTTATTGTATACTTTCCTTCATCTATAAATTCTGAAGAAACTCCACCTGTAAGATTATTCGTAAATCTTTCGTTTTCTAAAAAAGTAAAATATCCATTTGTTCCTAAAGAACCAAATATTTCCATTGAACTAATTTCATTTCCACTTTTATCTGTTGCATTTTTGAATTCCCAATCACCAATTAACATTTCATCTGTTATTTTACTTGTCTTTTCATTTAATACATTTGAATTTTCTTTAGTAATATTTTGTTCTTCACTTTTTATATGATTTGGACTAGAATTTGAAATTGCTAATGGATTAATTTCGCATTCAGTTTCTCCAGTTATTTTTCCATCTTTATATTTATATGAGTTTACTCCTATATTTTCCCAGTAATTTAAGTCTACAAGAACTTCCATAATTCCATCATCATCTATATCTATGTATTCAACATCATCTAAACAACAAAAAAATTCAGATGTTATTTTTCCATCAACTTCTCTAAATTGATCTTTTGCCTTAACTAATATCGCAATTTTTTTAAATTTATTATCATATAATGATATATCTGAATAATTTGTATATGTATCTGTATCATAATCTTCTGGTGAAGCATATGAATTAGAAGCAACAATATATTCTTTTTTTCCATCTCCATCTAAATCTACAGATTGTATTTCAACTTTATTACAATCAGCTAATTCATATAATTCTTCTGGCAATTCTTCAATTGTAGTATATTTTCTAGGAATTGCATCATATTCTACAGATATTGCAATCTTTTTTACATTTTCTACTGCTGATATTCCTTCGTAAGTTTCTACTAAATTCCCCTTACTTTTTTCTAATTTTTCACCATTTTCATAATTAAAATATTCTATTTCATATTTTTTCTTATTTGCTTCATTATATGTTATATCATTTAAATTCTTTCCATCTGAAAAATCTAAACCTTTATATAATATGATTTTTTCTTTTGATTCTTCTTTTATTGCAGTATTATTTTTATCTGCACCATTATTTTCATTTGAGCTATTTTTTAATATACAAATTGCAAAAGCAATTCCTATTATTACTACAATTATAATTAATGCAATTACAACTTTAAAACTTACCTTAATTTTTTTATTTTCTTCCATATTTTCTCCTTTTATTCTTTTTTATAGCAATTTTACCTCCTTATATTTTTATTATATATATAAATACATTTTTTTGCAATAAAATAGAAAAATTCTCTGCAAAAATGCAGAGAACTTTTAATTATTCAACATTAAATTTCAATTCATTATTTTTTATGTCAACATTAATAGTTTGCCCATCATGGACATCACCTTTTAAAATCATTTCAGAAATTTCATCTTCAACATATCTTTGAATGGCCCTTCTCAAAGGTCTTGCACCATATTTCAAATTAGTTCCTTTTTCTAATATAAAATCTTTTGCATTTTCTGAAACATTTAAAGAAATATTTTTGTCTGCTAAAGCTTTTACTGTATCTTTTAACATTAATTCCACAATTTGTAATAATTCAGGTTTTGTTAATGAATCAAATACTATAATTTCATCTATTCTATTTAAAAATTCAGGTCTAAAAACTTGTTTTAGATTTTCTTCTATTTTATTATTATCAACTGTTTTTTTATCAAAACCAATTGAATTTGTATTAACATTTGAACCTGCATTTGATGTCATAATTATAATTGTATTTTGGAAACTAACAACATTTCCTTGTGAATCTGTAAGTTTTCCGTCATCTAATACTTGTAATAAAATGTTAAATACATCAGGGTGTGCTTTTTCAATTTCATCAAATAATATAATAGAATATGGTTTTCTTTTTACTTTTTCAGTAAGTTGACCTGCATCATCATATCCAACATATCCTGGAGGTGCACCAATAAGTTTTGCTGTTGAGTGGCTTTCCATATATTCAGACATATCTACTCTTATTATTGAGTCTTCTGATCCAAACATTTCATATGCTAAGCTTTTTGCAAGTTCTGTTTTTCCAACACCTGTTGGTCCAACAAATATGAATGATGGTGGACGTTTCGTGCTTTGAAGTCCAGCACGATTTCTTCTTATTGCTCTAGAAACTGCAGATACTGCTTTATCTTGGCCAATAACTCTTTTATGAAGATTTGTTTCAAGATTTAATAGTTTTTGTGTTTCAGCTTCTGTTATTTTTTTAACTGGAATTTTAGTCCAATTTTCAATAACTTGTGCTATATCTTGAACTGTTAAAGATTTTAATTTTATTGTACTATTTAAATGATCTATTTCTTCAATTAATCTACATTCTTTAGTTTTCAAGTCTGCAGCTTTTTGATAATCTTCAGTAGAGTCTGCTTGTGCAGCATCTTCTTTTTGTGCTTGAACATCAGCAAGTTCTTGTTTTAACATTTCAAGTCTAAACAATTCTTTATTTTCAAGATTAATTCTAGAACAAGCCTCATCTAAAATATCAATTGCTTTATCTGGCAAAAATCTATCATGAATGTATTTTTCAGACATTATAACTGCTTGTTTTATAACATCATTTGAAATTTTTACTTTGTGATATTCTTCATAATATTTCTTTATTCCTGTTAAAATTGAAATTGTATCATCGATATTAGGTTCTTCAACTAAAACTTGTTGAAATCTTCTTTCCAATGCAGTATCTTTTTCTATATATTTTCTATATTCTCTTAAAGTAGTAGTACCTATTAATTGAATTTCTCCATTTGCAAGTGATGGTTTTAAAATATTAGCAGCATTCATAGAATGTTCTCCATCTCCTGCTCCAATTATATTGTGAATTTCATCTATTACAAGAATAATATTCTTGAATTCTTTACATTCATCAATAATACCTTTCATACGGGCTTCAAATTGTCCTCTAAATTGAGTACCAGCTATAACAGATGTCATATCTAATAAATAAACTTCTTTATTTAAAAGTTTTGCTGGAACATTATTATTAGCAATTTTTATAGCCAAACCTTGAGCAATTGCTGTTTTACCAACACCTGGTTCACCAATCAAACAAGGATTATTTTTAGTACGTCTATTTAAGATTTGTATAACTCTTTGAATTTCCTTATCACGACCAATAACCATATCAAGTTCATTATTTTTAGCTTTTTGAGTTAGATTTGTTCCAAAAGTATCAAGATATTTTTTCTTTTTCTTAGCTTTCTTTGATTCAACTTTAACCTTTTGTCTACCACCATTAGTTTCTTCCTCATCTTTTTGTTTTTTAGGAACAAAATTAGCAAAGATAGATCCAATAGGAATTCCCATAGAAATACCCTCTGGAGCATTTTCATCATCAACATCTTCATCACCATCAGATTCAAAATTTTCGAAATCCATATTTTCAAGATTTTCCAATTTCAAATTAGAAGACAAATCTTTAAACAAAGACTCTAATTGTTTTGACATATTATTCATATCTATATTATTCGTTTGATTAGAATTAGACTGAGTTGTATTAGTATCAGGCACATCTAAACCACGCTTTTTAGCACATTCTTTACATAAGCCTTCCATTGAAGAAACGCCATTTTCAATTTTGTTTATAAATACAACTGCAGTGCGTTTTTTACATTGTGAACATATCATATACTATAATTCCTCTTTTCTTTTATTAAAATATTATATATTCTACATTAATTTTTCCAAATAGTCAAGAGAAAATACATTTTAGTACTAGACAAAAAAATAAAAATATGATATATTAAGAAAGTCTTAAAAAATAAAAAAACAATAAGCCGATGTGGCGGAATTGGCAGACGCACCAGACTCAAAATCTGGCGGGAAACCATGTGGGTTCGAGTCCCACCATCGGTACCAAAAAATAGTAGTATTTGAAAAATATCCAAATACTATTTTTTATAACAATTTTCAAGTGGGACTCGAAAAGGAGGATCAGAAAATAGTCCAGTGGACTATTTTCCCGACGCGGGTTGTACAGTCCCACCATCGGTACCAGAATTTATAGTGTTTATGAAAAAAAGAACTAGTTTATGCTAGTTCTCTTGGTTATCATTACTTTTATTATTTAAAACTGCATTTATATTAATAGCTGGTAAAATAATTGGCATTACATTAGCTGAAGATGTATAAGTTGAAATAATTGCTCGTAAATATGGATACATAATTGCAATAGCATTTGCTTCATAATGCGAAATATCTCCCATTCCTTCTAATTCAAAAAATCCAATTATTTCAACACTCATACTAAATGGTGCATCTTCTATATCTTTAAATATCTCTGTTGATAATGATATTTCCATTTTATTTTTTTCTTTATTAATTTTTGTTATATTTTTAAAATTAAAAGTTAACTTCAAATTTTTTTCACTACTTTGTTTTTGATTATAATTAAAATGCACATTATTTACTATGTAATTTACAAATTTTAAGCTGCTGTTGATAGGTTTTCTTTCCATTTATTATTCTCACTTTCTAAACTAAAATTATTTGATATACTTGCATTATAAACAAAATCTTCTAGTTTCATTTTTTCACTTAAGCTTTCTATTGCACTTTCGATTATATCATCTGGAGTATTTTTTATTTTTTCTAGCAGTTTTTTTAATAATTCTGGATTGTTTTTCATTTTCATATTCCTCCCTATTTTTGGTTATTAATTGAAAATATGTTTCGCCATTTTCCTCATCAATATTTATCTCTTCATATTTTTCAATAGCACTACTATTTTTTACACAAATTTGTTTTTGAATACATGGTAAAAAATTTCCCCACATATTTTCTGACTTTTTATCATATATGTTTTTTGGATAATCTGCTGTTATTATGTCAAAAATTGATATATACTCTTCACCAGTTTTACTTTCTAATTCTTCAAGTAATCTAATAATCTCAATATCTTTTCCTTTACTAATCTTTTCTACTTCGTTTGGAAATCTTTTTTGAATATTTTTTAAAATTTCTTGATATACTGAATATCCTAATGGATCATTTAAATCCAAAATTTCATATTTCTCACAATTTAAGATTCCTTTTATCACAGAACATTGTTTTTTATAATTATCATAACTATTATTTCCTAATAAAAAGCGTATTATTCCCCATTCAATAGCATAATAGATATTTTCATAGAAATATATACCTGTTCCAAGCCAATGTCCTTCTTTTGCTTTTGAAGCTTTAAAACCATTCTTTATTATATCTTCACAATTTCCTCTACTAGTTCCATGATAACCAATTAATATTTCTTTATTCATTTATGCTCCTAGTATTATATTTTATTTTAGAATAGTTTATATCTAAAATAAAATTATTGCAACAACTTTTCATCGCAAAATTTTACAAAATTCGACAAGATAATTATATAACATATATATGAAATTATAATATTAAATTTTTATTACATAATTATTACAATTATATTACATTATAGCACACTTTTAAAATTATGTAAATATATCATTTCAGTTTTTAGCATTTTTTCAAGCTTTCAAATACATGATATAAATCAGTTATAGCAATTATTTTCAGTAAAAATCACTGTCTTCGAATATAAAATCATAGTTTAGTCTTATAAAAAATATTTAAATATATAAAAACACAGGTAACCTATAAAGTCTACCTGTGTTTTCAATTTTATTCAGCATCTGATTGTATTTCAACTTGTTTATTTGCATCAATTTCTTCTGCAACTGTCTTTTCATCTTCGCCTTCAACCTTAATAGTAACATCTTGATATCTCTTCATACCAGTTCCAGCTGGGATTAACTTACCAATGATAACATTTTCTTTTAATCCTATTAAATCATCTTCCTTACCTTTAATTGCAGCTTCTGTTAATACTCTTGTTGTCTCTTGGAATGATGCAGCTGATAAGAAACTATCTGTTGCAAGTGAGGCTTTAGTAATACCAAGTAATGCTCTCTTTCCTGTTGCTGGACGTTTACCTTGTTCAACAGCTTCTTTATTTTTATCTTCAAATTCATACATATCAACTAATGATCCTGGGAACATATCTGTATCTCCACCATCATCAACTCTAACCTTACGAAGCATTTGTCTTGCAATTACTTCAACGTGTTTATCATTGATATCAACACCTTGGTTTCTATATGCTTTTTGAATTTCAGATATTACATATTCATAAACACCTTCTGGTCCTTTTATTGCTAAAATTTCAGCTGGATTTATAGAACCTTCTATTAATGGATCTGCAGCTTTTACTTCATCTCCATCTTTTACTTTTAGTTTTGATCCAAATGGAATTGTGTATGTTCTTGAATCATCTTTTGATGTAACAATTACTTCTAATTTCTTCTTATTATCAGAAATTTTAACTGTACCATCAATTTCTGTTATTACAGCAACTCCCTTAGGTTTTCTAGCTTCAAAGATTTCCTCTACTCTTGGAAGACCTTGTGTGATATCTGCAACACCAGCAACACCACCAGAGTGAATTGTTCTCATGGTTAACTGTGTACCAGGTTCACCAATTGATTGTGCAGCTATAATACCAACTGATTCACCAATTGATACTAAATCTCTTCTTGCTAATCCCATACCATAACATTTTTGACATACACCATGTTTTCCTCTACATGCAATTACTGAACGTACAACAACTTTTGTAATTCCAGCATCTACAATACGTTTTGCTATGTCTTTATTAATCATTGTATTTGTATCTACAATAACTTCATTTGTTTGTGGATCTAATATATCATTTAATGGATATCTTCCTTCTAATCTTTCAGCTAATCCTTCAACTATTTGATTTCCATCTTTAATATCTTCAATTGTTAATCCATCAACAGTTCCACAATCATGTTCTCTAACAATTATATCTTGTGAGACATCAACTAGTCTTCTTGTTAAGTATCCAGAGTCAGCTGTTCTTAAAGCTGTATCTGAAAGTCCTTTACGAGCACCATGTGATGATATGAAATATTCCAATGCATCTAAACCTTCACGGAAACATGATTTGATTGGTATTTCAACTGCTTTACCAGTTGTACTAGCCATAAGTCCACGCATACCTGCGATTTGTCTTAATTGGTTCATGTTACCACGGGCTCCAGATTTAACCATCATATATATTGGGTTTAAATCATCAAAGTTTTCTTCCATTGCCTTACTTACATCATTTGTAGCCTTTTCCCAAATATTAACAACTGATTGATATCTTTCATCATCTGTTATTAAACCTCTTCTATATTGATTTCTTACTTTTTCAACTTGTTTATCTGCATCTGCTAAAATGTCTTTCTTAGAATCTGGTACTTTTACATCTGCTACTGAGAATGTAATACCTGCTAATGTTGAATATTTGAAACCTAATGCTTTGATATAATCTATAACTTCTGCTGATTCGATTAAACCATGTTTGTCAATTGTTCTTTCAATTATTGTTCCCATTGATTTTTTCATAACTGGGAAATTGATTTCATATTGGAATGGATCCTCTTTTCTGTCTATAAATCCTAAATCTTGTGGAATTCCTTGGTTAAATATAATTCTACCAACACTTGTTTCAACTTTCTTTGATTTCATTTCTCCATCAATTTCTTTTGTAATTCTTACAAAGATTTTCGCATGGATTGATACTGCATTATTTTGTAATGCCATTATTGCTTCATCAGGATCTTTGAAATATTTTCCTTCTCCTAATTCTCCATCTAATGTCATTGTTAAATAATAACTTCCTAAAATCATGTCTAGTCTTGGTACTGCTACTGGTTTACCATCTTGTGGTTTTAATAAGTTGTTTGTAGCTAGCATTAAATATCTTGATTCTGCTTGTGCTTCTGGTGTTAATGGTAAATGTATAGCCATCTGGTCACCATCGAAGTCTGCATTGAATGCTTCACATACTAATGCATGTAATTTTATTGCTCTACCTTCTACTAATACTGGTTCAAATGATTGAATACCTAATCTGTGTAGTGTTGGAGCTCTGTTTAGCATTACTGGGTGATCTTTAATAACTTCTTCTAGAATTCCCCATACTTCAGGGCTTAATCTTTCTACCATTCTTTTTGCACTTTTTATATTATGTGCTAAATGTCTTTCAACTAATTCTTTCATTACAAATGGTTTGAATAATTCAATTGCCATTTCTTTTGGTAGACCACATTGATATATTTTTAATTCTGGTCCTACTACGATTACTGAACGTCCTGAATAGTCAACACGTTTTCCTAATAAGTTTTGACGGAATCTACCTTGTTTTCCTTTTAATAAATCTGATAAAGATTTTAATGGTCTGTTTCCAGCACCTGTAACAGGTCTTCCTCTTCTTGAGTTATCAATTAAAGCATCTACTGATTCTTGTAACATTCTTTTTTCATTTCTTACAATGATTTCTGGTGCTCCAAGTTCAAGTAATCTTTTTAATCTATTATTTCTGTTTATTACTCTTCTATATAAGTCATTTAAATCTGATGTAGCAAATCTACCACCATCTAATTGTACCATTGGTCTTAAATCTGGTGGAATTACTGGAACTACATTCATTACCATCCATTCTGGTCTATTTCCAGATTGTCTAAATGCCTCTACAGTATCTAATCTTTTTATTAATTTTGCTTTTCTTTGTTCACTTGCATTTTCTAAATCTTTTTCTATTGAAGCTGTTAATTTTTCTAAGTCTATTTCTTCTAATAGTTTTCTTATTGCTTCAGCTCCCATTTCTGCTTTAAATGATTTTCTACCATATTTTTCTTCTGCTTCATGATATTCTTTTTCATTTAAAATTTGGCATTTTTCTAATCCAGATGTTCCTTTATCTGTTACTATATATGAAGCAAAATATATTACTTTTTCAAGATTTCTTGGTGAAATATCTAGCATTAAAGCTATTCTACTTGGTATTCCTTTGAAATACCAAATATGTGCAACTGGTGCAGCAAGTTCAATATGTCCCATTCTTTCTCTTCTTACTTTTGCTTTTGTAACTTCAACACCACACCTGTCACAAACTATTCCTTTATATCTTACTCTTTTATATTTACCACAGTGACATTCCCAGTCTTTTGTTGGTCCAAATATTTTTTCACAAAATAGACCATCTTTTTCTGGTTTTAAAGTTCTATAATTTATAGTCTCTGGTTTTTTTACTTCACCTTTTGACCATTCTCTTATTTTTTCATCTGATGCAATTCCTATTTTTATTTTGTTGAATATCTCTAATTCATCCATCTTTATTAGATGTCCCCCTTCTCTAATTTTTTGGGCATTTTAGAACAAGTTTCAAACTTTACACTGCTGTACATATTTTAATGAAGTTCGTACCTTTCTAAAATTTATTAAATTAATTTTGAATTAACGACGTAAGATGCCTGATTTAATTCATTTTATTCTATAATATCTTCATCATTATCAAGATTATCATTAGCTAAATCACTATCATAGATGCTCTCTTCATCATCTAAATCATCATCATCAAATAATTCGTCACTATCTTCTTCATCATCAATCATATCTTCATTTTCTTCTGAATAACCATCTTCTAAGTCTTCATGTATTAAAACATCATCCTCTGTTAGAGTTTTTCCTGATGTTTCTTCATAATCGATTCCATCTTCGATATGTTCTTTAAGTTCAAGTTCTTCATTATTATCAGAATATAATTTTATATCTAATCCTAAAGCTTGAAGTTCTTTTACTAATACTTTAAAGCTTTCTGGAACTCCTGGTTCAGGAATATTTTCACCTTTAACAATTGCTTCATATGCTTTAACACGTCCAACAGTATCATCTGATTTTACTGTTAAAATTTCTTGTAATGTATATGCAGCACCATATGCTTCTAGTGCCCAAACTTCCATCTCTCCAAAACGTTGTCCACCAAATTGAGCTT
>OGFF01002278.1_pt1 | contig 17142 bp, 7 predicted proteins | sample 1570751 | NCBI WGS metagenome assembly OGFF01 (sample SAMEA2581951, study PRJEB24529) | metagenome | biome: Human gut stool | place: China | collected 2011 | reverse complement strand
GCCGCACCTCGCTCGCCGTATCGGCACTTAGAATTATGCGGTATTGCCTTAATCTAACCGCAGGTTGCAAAAACTGGCACCCCATGCCGTGCGGCATCTCTTCGTTGCTGTTATAGTTTCTATTATATCATATGCTTCGCGTGTGTCAACGGATATTTTGACGAATATTATGCAGGCATCTCTTCGTTGCTGTTCACGCTTTTTCTCTGCCGCTTTTCCTTCCCATCCTTCTTCACTTCATCCAGGCATTCCCGCTCACCTGCCTTCATTCTCACCTATTATCCCAAGGTCTATCTAAAATCAAAAAGCAGCGGCCAGCAATCTGCCAGCCGCTGCTTACCTTATTATAATGGCGCTCCCGGATGTTCCGCCCCGCTTCATCTCAATTACTCTTCGCTGTCATCCGGGATATCTTCCTCAAAAGCATCCATCCAGCTTTCGTTGTGCCACTTATCTTTTTCACCTTTTCCCTTGGCGGTAATCTTCTGCCGTTGTGCCTGGTCGTTCATTATGGTGCCGATCGGGTTCAGCGCGCGTTCTTCAATAATGTGGTAGAACAGCCCCATCGGGTTATTCACGTTGGGGTCCTTGGCGGCCTTTGCCCAGAACACATCAAAATCCAGTTCATGCGCCATAGCTTCCATCAACGGGGTCAGGCTACCATACTTTTCAATTACTTCATTCATGCAGGCCAGGTAATGCAGCCGCATTTCGTCTTTCAGCCCATTGCGCAGGCTGGAAGGCGATGGCACGCACCGCGCTGCCAGGTGGCGGTAAATTTCGTGGTAAGCGCCGCGCTGGCCGCTCGTCAACGTCTTTTCCAGGTATCCATCATCTACAAACTTTGCAAACTCTTTTCGCATATCCTGCCGTTTTACAATCGTTTCGGGAATCAGTTCTACCTTGGGCGGCTCCGGCTCCGGCATCGTTTGCTGCACCGGCTCGTCCATCACATGGTACTCCGCTTCCAACAGTTCCTCTTTGGGTTCTGCTGCCGGCTTTGCCTTGCGGAAAATATAAATGCGATAGTTATCCATATCCTCGCGCAGCACCTTGTTCAGGTACCGCGCCGGGCTGCGCATCTTCTGCGACCGGGGAATGATCTCCTGTGCATAGCGGGGTGCCACACCGGCCAGCCAACTGGTCAGCCCGCCGCAATCCAGGATGATGGCATTCATCTTTCCAAACACCGTTTTGTTGCCGCCGTCCTGCTCGCCATCGCCTGCCTGGATGGTGCAGCAGGCATCTGCCAACACATCAATGATCACTTCCACCGCGTGCAGCTCTTCGGGCGTAATCTCCGCGCGCAGCTGATCCATGCGCGCTTTCACAACAATTTCCTCCCGCAGCTCGGTGCGGTGGCGTCCAAAGGAATAGGGGATCGTTGTTTCCGGTGCCGAAACATAATCAAAGGTGATCACGCTGGGGTCATCCAGCAGCGAATCCTCAATCGCCACGGTGGGGCGGCCCTTCTTTTTGCTCTTTTTGCGCACTGTGCTGTTGATGCTGTCCAGGTTGGCCTGTGCAGCGGCATCATCCACCGGGTCAATCGTTACCACCAGCGAAAGAACCTTCTGCCCCTTTTTTTCGTACACATTGTAATTAAAAATAATATCCGTCTTTTCGTTAATTTCCGCCTTTGCCTTTTCCAGTGCCAGGCGGCGGAAATCCGACCATCGGTTGGCCGTATACGAAAGCTGTTCATACAGCATGCTCAGGTTCCATACCAGCGGTTCCCCGGCCGCTTTCTTTTTCAGGTACAGGCTCTGGTAGCTCTTGCACAGCTCGTAAATGCGGATGGAATAGGTGGACCGCATCAGCATGGTGTAGGTCACATCCATGGTGGTATACAGGGTTTTCAGCTGCACCAGGTGCGGTTTCAGCACCGGATCCAGCGTGATGGTCATGCGCGCGCGGCCCTCATCAATGCGCACTTTATCAATCCAGCGGAACGTTTCCACCGTGGAAGTTCCGTTATTCTTGATCCACTGGATGGGCGCGTTGGCCAGCTCCTCAATATTTTTGCGCACCTGCTTGTACAGCGCCCCGCTGTGCGGGTCCATGCCGGTCATCTTGATAAAATCATAAATGCTCAGCTCATAAGAAGGCAGGTCCGTATCCTCCGGCTTAATCATCGAAAAAATATGCAGCATCAGGCGCTGCTGGCTCAGCGTCAGGTTGTTGCGCGTCATCTGTACAAGGTCATTGGATTTGCGAACGATGGTCTGGTCCCCGCGTTCTTCAAACGTAACGACAAACGGATCATCTTTTTTCTGTTTACTTGCCGCCATAAGCAGGGGCCTCCTATATCGGTTGCTGTATCCCGGGTGGTCACGCACATCATGCTAAACATTATAGCACATCCTGTTGTCCAGCGCAAGAATTGCAAATTTACACAGGGTTTCACCGCCATTACCCTGTGCAAAATGCAACACTCGCGTTGTGGTTTGCCATATATCCTGTGGTGGTTGCAGCCAGGGTGCAGGTTACACAGGGTTTTATTGTGCTTTTCTGTCCTGCTGTTTCAGGGTTCTGTAACCTGATGGAATGGCAACACCAATTTTTTCCCGTTCTCCCCCATCTCCCGGCTTACCTCTGGTTGTTATTATGGCTTAGATGTTTAGTTCTATATTAGTAATAGGTAGAGCCTGTGTAATTTAACAACGCAAACCTGTGTGTTCAACCAACTGCAGCCTGTGCATTCCACCACCATTTTCCTGTGCGGAAAGCAACCTGCGTAAAGTTGCAAATAAGCCAAAAACAGCCAAACCTGTGTAAATTGCAACAGGGGGGAACGGGCCTATCCTGTGTGGTTTTCCAACAGGTACGCGGGTCACGGCGGGGCAGGGGAGCGGGAATACCCTGTGTAAAATGCAACTGTTCCGGGGGTAACCTGTGCGTTTTTCCAACGGTAAGCGGCATAGGGAAACAAGGCAATCCTGTGCGTTTTTCCAACACGTTTCGGGAATGTCCGGCACAGAATGCGGGCAATACCCTGTGCAAAATTGCAACAGCTCACAGCTGCTTCAAATAGATCAGTTGCAAATTCACACAGGGCAGCACCCCTATATTATAAGGTAAGTGCCGCACAGAATGGCGCGTGAGGGGTTGCAGTTTACACAGGATAGATTGAAAGCTGGGAGCTGGAGGTGTATCTGAAAACAAAGAAAAAGCTCGTCTGTTTCAGTAAACGCAGCCGGATTTTTGTGCTTGCGAAAGATCCGCTATTTTCGTTGCTCTCAGATGCACCTCAGGAGCTGGCGCAAATAGAAATCGGCAAGGGGGAACCGGGAATCAGGGGCGGGGCAGGGGGGACAAAAAAGCGAATGGCATATCTGCAGCAAACCCGCACCCCGTTGTAAAGGGAGAACGGCGTCCCGTTGGCGGGCATGCAACCCACCAAACACACACCCGCCGCCGCAAACACCGCAAACCGTTTGCAGGGGCGCGGTGTACCCATCGCGCCGCAAAAAAACGGGAACCGTGCGCCGCAAACCTGCCATCCCTCCCACAAGGCGCCCACCCCGCCGCCAGGCCCCGCCGCAAACAGGCGCATGCGAAACAAATAATTGCGCAAAAACAGGGAAACGCAACAAAAAAGACGAATTTTGCTGCAAAGTTGCGCTTTGCGTGCGCAGAGGATCATAAAACGCGCGGTCAAAGTATATAAAATGACCGCTGCCAAAAAGAAAATCAGGAATAAATTATACAAAGGCTTTGAATACATTGTATAATTGGAGGAAAACGCAATCAGTAAAAGTGCTGAAAAACAGGAATTTACGTGGATTGTATTGCCTTTCTGGTATAAAGGTGCTATACTTTAACACTGAAAAGTAAATGCGCAATGAGAAGATTCGATGCGGTTTTTTTTGAAAACAACATGGCAACGGTTGCGCAAGTAAAAGAAGCTGGCTTCCTTTACTCTTTCACAGGGATCCCCTGTGGAACAATGTGCTTCCATCAAGCCAGCGCGAAAGACGGGTGAGCAGATTGAATAGAACAGGAAAAAACACAACAGGTTGGGCGCGCCGGCTGACAGCGCTGCTTGTCACCGCTTGCCTGGTTATGGCAATGGCCCTGCCTGTATACGCCGAGGTGGATCTTCTGCCCGACGCACCTGACGAAGTAGAGCTGCTGGAGGATGAGCAGGGAACGGCCTCCGGGGAGGATACCGTTCCGCCGGAGCAGAACGCCGCCACCCCGGAACCGGAACAAAGCGCCGAGCCGGAGCAGCCCGCCCCGACCGAAACGCCGGAGCCCACGGCAGAACCCACCCCGACCCCGGAACCGGCAGCCACCGCAACGGCCACCCCTGTGCCGACCGTGACCCCCACCGCCACCCCGGAACCGACCGAACAGCCGCAGAAGATGTACGCCGCAAGAAGCGTGGATAACGTGCAGGCAGTTAGTGAGGGGGGAGTGCCGGATACTTACACGCTCTATTTTGCAGTGCCTAGTAGCTGGAGTGGTTTTACAAGCGTTAAAATTTATGCAGTAGATACAAACAACGATAAAGAGCCGCCGTATACGCTTGATATGCAGGAAACTGACATAACGAAGGACGGAAGAAAAATTTATTCTGCGGACCTGAATAAGAACAAACACTATCGATTTGGAGGATTGAATGGACTTGAATTTTGGGGATATAAGGAAGATACACTTACAGACGATAACCCTACAGCCAAAGTAATAATTGCTGATGTAAATGCACGTACGTGGTGGAAGACGTTCGATCCAACTCGTGACAATTATATCGGCGGCAACTGCTATGATGCAGAGGGCGCAGAGGGCAAGAAGTGGTCTACCTATACGGTTACGGTTCGCCATAATCAGTTCGCTGGCAAAGAGATGTCCTTTGAAAATAAAACCAGTGAAACACTAACGAACGTCCAAGCCTGGTTTTATGAACCGAATGAGAATGGAGAGCTTATCCAGGTCGCAATAGCCTTAAATAATGCTGGGGCGGATTCTGGTATTGCTCCTAATTCCACAGCAACCTTTACCATTCCTAACGATTATTGCTCTTATGTTCAGTTTACATGGAATGAGAGCGGTTCCACAAAATCCAGCAAATTCTATAACTTCTATGGTGAAAAAGTTAGTGATGATAAAAAATCCTTTACATACAACAGTGATACAAGGAACTGCTTTATCTATACTGGCGTAGACAACGAAAGATGGGGTATAGAAAACTCTGTCCTTATCTATTACGATGCTACTTTCTCAAAGCTGCCAACAACAGGTACTAATGATACTGACGGCAACTATTCAATCCCCAAAGCCGATCAAAGTACGGAAAGTACGGTTTACTACTGCTTAAAAGGAAAAGACAAAAAAAGCATAGGCGGCGAAATGAGCCGGATTAAGGGCACAGATTACTATGCAGCAGATGTGCCGGATGGCTATACCCAAATTGCATTCTCTTCGTATCCGTTGAGTAGCGATAAGATCCTTACAAACTGCGGCAACAATACAGATTGGGTAGACATCCCTTTAGATTATAAGGATAAGGAACAGTGCTTCTATGCGGATACGAATGACGATACAATATATCACAGTGGCCCACGCGGCGGCTACTGGGCTCCAAAAGACACCACCCCGCGTGATGCCGAAACGTGGAAAAATCGTGATGCCGAAACGGGGAAAGAAACTCCAATAGTAGATATTGCATCCGTTCCTTTTACGGAAGAAGCAAACACAAAATATGTTACCAGTACGCTGTATGACTATTATACAGATTACGAGTTGAACGGCAAGAACCGTGATGGCTACGGTGAATATAAGGGTGCAAGTCACCGCACCTGGGTAACCTTCCGTGAATTTGATCAGGCGCTGAGCGATTATTATCAGACTGCAGGTGCCCAATATCCGATTTATACCGGACATTTCCAGCCTGCAGGCTCCCTTGAATTTAGCCAGATTGAAGATACATTAAAGTTGTTTGGGTACAACGACTTTGGTCGTTTTATGGCAATCAATAACTCTCAGCGTAATGAAGATAATAGCGTAGATATTAAGCATACATACTATGCCTATCAGGGATTGGTTGCGGATACAACATCCAACGGTAAAGCAACAGGTGAACCGCTGCTGAAAGATACAGAAAAAGTAGAACCGCACTTTAGCAAAGACTTCCTCCTAGGAGAAAATAGTAAAAAAGCAAAGCTTGGTGAAGTGTATGAGAATGTAAAGTTCCCATTTACTAAAAAGGAAAATCTTTTTGATAACGATCCCGGCGTTGATTATTGGTACTTTGACAGCAAGGATACAACCTTGTATCTAAAACAAGATTCGGGACAAAATTCGGATTCAAAATATTTTCTCCAAAGTACCGATAACAGAAAGTCTTCTGAGAATGTGGATGCGTCATCGGGCGGGCAAGGCCATTATGGCTACTTCCCGTTCAATGAAACAGCAAAACCTGGTGTGGCTTCTACCTACAATTACGGCTTTGGCACCAAGCTGCAGATGGATTTTACCCTGACGGATGACGGCAAAGTTGAAACAAACGAATTTGTAAATGGAGAAAAGAAAAAAACCAGCATCAAGTTCTTCTTCTCCGGTGACGATGACGTTTGGGTATTCATTGATGGCCAGCTGGCGCTTGACGTTGGTGGTGCGCACGGTAAAGTATCCGGCCTGCTGGAATTTGGCGAGACAACTACAGACAAGGGAGAAAAGAAAAATAGTGTAACAGCCTATGTCAGTAAGGTCAAAAAAGGCGGAACGTCAAATAGTGACCAAGATGGAAGTTCTGTCAAGGACGTAACATATAATGACGAGAAGATTTCTTTCTCCGCGCAAGGCACTACTCTTACATTCGACAAAGGCCAAAAGCACACCCTTACCATGTACTACATGGAACGTGGTATGTGGGAATCCAACATGGCGGTGGCGTTCAACTTCCCGGATAATAACGAGCTGAAGGTTCAAAAAGAGGTCGATCTGAGCAACGTTACTGACGATGACTTCAAAAAATGCTTTACAGGCCGGAAAATCTTCAACTTCACCATCCAGAACCAGGCAACCCATTATGGAGAAAAAAAAGCCGCTGACCCGGATACAAGCGGTACTCACTCCCAAGTGGTGAATTTGGAGACAAGCACTATTGAACCCGCAACCCCAAATAACGATGCCTACATTTTCGAGAAGGCTGATAACCCCGGGCCAGATTCCGGGACGAATAAAGAAAAGGTCCTTCACTGGTACGCACGCTATATGGATACGGAACTCGTCAGTAAATGGCGTAAGAACCGTTATGGCATCCTGACGCTGAAAGAACCCATCAATATCGAAAACGAGCGCTTCCTTACGTTCGAGGTTTACGTTAAGCACGATGATGGTGGTGAACTTTCCCTCAACAACCTGTATCTGGAACTGCTGGATGAACAAACACCTATCCACGGCCAAAAAGGCAGCCTTGGCACAACAGGCATTAACGGCGCAACGTATGGCTCGGTCGAACTGAAGACAGACGAATGGGTCACCGTAAAGCTGGACCTGCACAAGATGAAAAAGCAGGACGGTTTTGACGACAAGGTCAAAACCATCCGCGTGGGCGATAACTATAGCCGCAACATCTATTTCAGGAACTTTACCTTCATTCCCAAAGCGAAGCCAAGTACGATGTCCGGCTTTACAACCAAGCAGGAGGACATCCCGGATTACGGCTCCGTCAAAAGCGGTCAGCTGCAAAACGCCGAAAACGCACAGTACACCTCCAACATGGACACAGACACCCAGTTGGTGGAAGGCGACGGAAGCTTTGTTCTGGAAGCTGGAGAAACCGTTACCTTCAGCGACCAGTTCCGCCGCGGCAGCTACATTTCGCTCAAAGAGGAACTGAACCCAAAACTGTACGACACCACATGGACGGTGTACGAGAACGGGCAGGCGGTTAAATCGACGGAGCCGACGAGTACGGATTATACATCAGTAAAGCTCGGAGGAGAGCCCAAGTCGCTGGAGAGCCAGCACTCCCCCGACGTAGGCCCCGATGATGACCGAACGGAAGTTTATGTCGATCAAGAGGGGGTAAAGAATGATGGCTACACGGAGAACAAGAAGCCCACTACCGCCAACACCATCGTCTTCCGCTCCTATAAGGACCCGGACGAAAAAAGCTCCACGCTGACAAAGCTAAAGGTAAAATACGTCAACACCGTCAAAACCGGCGGGCTGAAAATCCAAAAGAAGCCCGCAGACGGCGAAACCTTGGACGGAACCTACAAGTTCAAAGTTACCTTTAGTGATGTTGGCGGTGCTGCTCTGGAAGAAGATGACATCATAAAGTATGTTAAGATCGACATGAGCGATAAGAACAACAAAGACCACACCGTGACCATCACCGGCATCCCCGTTGGCACCCGCTATACCATCGAGGAAGTTGCACCGGAAGATGGTAGTTCCAGACTGCAAAGCGTAACCGTTCCGGATGGCAATGAAGCCCATTTGATCAAGAACAACACCATGGTGGAAGGCGTGATTGTGGAGAGCGAAAAGCCGAACGATCCGACCAATCTGAAAGTTACCGCAATCTTTACCAACACCAAGCGCAAACTGATCAACATTGAGTTCGATAAGCTCTGGAAAGATGCAAATGGTTCGGAAATTGGCACTGCGAATCAGCCGGATACAATCTACATCCAGCTCCAGCGCCGCCTGAAAACCGAAAAAGACTGGAAACCGGTAAACTACCCGGCTGACAGCAAGAAAGACTATGTTACCATTAAACGCGGTGAAAGCGTCTGGCGGCGTACCTTTAGCGGTTTGGATCAGTACCAAATCAATGCTGACGGCAGTCAAATCAATTATGTGTACCGCATTGTGGAAGGTACGTTGGGCGATGAAGGCAGCTTTAACCCGGCAGTCGTTACCCAGGCAGGCGAAACCATTACGATTGGCGGCAAAACGTATGTTGTAAAGGCTGAGGCTGAAGCAACAGCAAACAGCGAAACGAACAGCACGGGCAGCTCAACAGGCAATACAGCCACAGCCACCGATGGAACCATCACCGGCGGCAGCGGCAAGATTGTGCTGACCAACAAGCTGCAGAACCCGAAGTTTGTACTGGATATCATCAAGAAGGACGCGGAACTCAATAATGAGAGCCAAGAAGTGCCCTTGAGTGATGTTGAGTTCAAGCTGGAAAAGCTGGTCGAAACAACAACCGAAGGAAAAACGCAGTGGGTAGTAGATAAAAACTACAAATTTGATAGCACAAAGACAGATTCCATTACCGGTACAACCGGAACGGACGGCAAGATCACCGGTGTGTTCACAAATCTGGAACCCGGTACATACCGCCTGACGGAAACCAAGGCACATCCGGGGTACAACCTGTTGGCACAGCCAATTGTGATCAAATTTACCCAAGACGGCAAGTGTTTTATTGATGGGCAGCCAATTACGGACAATACGTTTGTGCCGTCCGGCAACACCTACACCCTGACCCTTACCGTTCTGAACCGTAAAACGCCTGAGCTGCCCCACACGGGTGCAGACGCGCCAAGCCTGTGGCTGCTGATCGGCATGCCGCTGGCGGTGGCAGGGCTGTTGATATTCACATTCCGCTACAACAGGAAAGGGGGCCGGCGACATTAACCATCCCCCGGAAACCCAGCAACCCCCAGGGTACAGGGCCTGCCCGCCAGTGCGCGCCCGTTTTACGGCAGGGCGCAGCCATAAGCCGGGGTATAACTGAAAAGCTGAAAATATCGCCTGTTTCTATAAGCGCAGCCGGATTTTGTGTTAAGAAGCCTTGGGATCCGGAAAGGATTCCGGTGGCTCTTTGCCTTACATCCTGCTTGTGGCTGCGAAATATCCGTTATTTCCTTTGTTTTCAGATGCACCTTAAGCCAAGTGGGCAAGCGGCCCGGTTTTCCCTCCCTTTTTTCTTTACGGCACAGTGCGGGCGGCGCGGCAGCGTTTCCCCGCTGCAGCGCCCCGCACTGCACGCCGTGCTGATGCAGAACCCTTAAGCCGGGCGGCCCTGCCGCCCATCCGATGATGATTTTTTTTAAGAGAAGAGGTACTGAAATGAAAAAAGCAAAACGTTTTCTCACAGGCCTGTTGAGCGCCGCCCTGGCCCTCAGCCTGTGCGCCATGCCAGCAATGGCAGCGGATGCACCCGCATTGCCAGAAACAACGAAGACAACAGACAGTGTAATTGATCCCGATAAGAAAGGCTCGATTACCATTTATAAGTATCTGCACGACAAGGATATTGTAAGCGAAAATGGTACAGGTGAAAAGCAGAATATTCCTGATGGCACGGAACCCGCAGAAGATGTTGGATTTACTATTTATCAGGTAAAAAATGCAACCGAATTGCAAGAATATTATAACGGTAAAACAAATGAAAAAGCACCGGAAGCATCTGACTACATGGTAGATGGCAAAGTAAAAGAAGAATATAACAAACAAATTGAAGGTGCTGATAAAGTCGGCGTGGAGAAAAAAACAGACAAGAACGGCATGGTGCAGTTCACGGATCTCCCTGTTGGCCTTTATCTTGTGATTGAAACCGGCAAACCGGCTACAGTTACTGAACCGGTAGAACCGTTCTTGGTTTCTATTCCTATGACGCGTGTGACAGAAGATGCAAACGCTCAGAAGCAGTGGTTGTATGATGTGGTTGTTTACCCCAAAAACAGCACACATAAAGGTGCTATTACGCTGAAAAAACTCGGCGTTGTAGGAGAAGAAGCTGGAACACCGCTGGCAGGGGTTAAATTTAGTCTTGAACGTCTGAAGGATGACGATACAAATAGATGGGTACCTTATCCCGATGATACTACTACTTTTGAAACGACTGCTCCTGACGGTTCGGTAACCATTGACGGTTTGAAGCCGGGTACTTACCGTTTCAAGGAAATTGGTTATAGCGATGAAGTAACAGGTGAAAATCGTAAATACGTCATCAATGCAGGTGATTATTATGTATTTACGATTGCTGACGATGGTACGGTAAGCAGAGCAGAAAATGCAGACCATAGCAGTGACTATACCGCAGAGAACACAACAGTAACAGTTAAAAACTATGCACCTGACATTGAAAAGACGGTAAAAGACCGTACAAGCGACGAGTATCGTAAAGCTGCTGACTACAATGTAGGCGATGAAATTCCGTACAAGATTACTGTTACCGTTCCCCAGAATATCACCCGCCTGAAGAAGTTTGAAGTAACGGATACCCCGACCAATTTGGTCGATCAGGTAAAGGATGCTGATGGTAACGACCTTATCAGTGTCCAGTATAAGGATGGCGAAAGCTTGGTAGCCGTTCCTACAGACGCATACACCATTACTAAACTTGACAATGGCGGTTTTACGGTTGCGTTTGATCCCACCAAGATGGGAGCATATGCAGGTAAGCAGATTGTCATTAGCTATAATGCAAAACTGACTGCTGATGCAGATATGACCACTGATGGCAACACGAACCAGGCTAAGCTGGAGTACTCTAACAAAACAGATGTGACAGATGAGGATAAGGACAAGCCGGAGAACAATAATAAACGCGGCGATGAAACTGTCGTTTATACGTTCCAGATTCAGATTTTGAAGAAGGCTGATGTCAAAGATGAAACTGGTAAAGACATCTACCTTGAAGGCGTAACCTTTGATTTGTATAAGCTGGTAGGAAAAGATGAGAAGCTTCCTGACGGTGCAGTCGAAATTGATACCGCTACAGCAAACACACTGAAACTTCCGGCAGCAGGCGAAAACGAGAAATGGGTAAAAGTTAAGTCTGGTATCACAACGGGTCCTGACGGTAAAGCCAATGTGGACGGACTTGCAAACGGCACTTACTATCTGGTAGAAACTAAAACGAAACAGGGTTATAACCTTTTGACGGCTCCGGTAAAAGTAGAATTGAGTATTGCTTATAAGAAGACATGGACTGAATCCTATGAGGAAAAAGATGGTGTACTGGTTAAGAGTGATGTGACAAAAAAGGAAGAAACTTTTACTAAGGATGGTACGCAGACTGGCATTACCGTGGACGGTAAGACGTATGGCCGCCATGTTACCGAAATCATCAACCGCAAGGGCTTCAAGCTGCCCACCACCGGTGGTTTCGGCACCCTGCTGTTCAGCGGCATTGGCGTGCTGCTGGTTGTGGCCGGTGTTGGCGTGCTGCTGAGCCTGAAAAAGAAGAACCGCGCCTGATGCGCCCGCCGCAAGGCAAAACAATGTTACAATTCACCAATAGGGTATAGAGGGATAATCCATCATACACAGGGGGAGGGCCGGGTTTGGCCCTCCCCCTATGGTGGGTTATTGGGGAATAAATTTTTTGGGTGTACATGGCCGTTGTTCGGTTGATTTTTAGGTTCTGCGTGGGGAACCACCCTACGGGTTGGGGTTGTGGCGGGGAACCACCCCACGGCCGTTAGGTTTGTGGCGAGGAACCACCCCTCAGTCTGCGTTGCAGACAGCTCCCCTCAAAGGGGAGCCACCGCAAACATAAGGTAAAATATTGGCTCCCCTTGAGGGGTGACTCCCCGCGGGGCGGGGAGATGTCGCGGAGCGACAGAGGGGACGGGGCGCTGTTTGCGCTGGACGCGGAGCGGCCTGAGGGGTGGTTCCCCGTGCAGAACCTAAAAATAAATAGGGCAAGGCCCGTCAACGGGCCGATGGCGAGCATCGGCCCCTACAAATGATTTGCAACGTTTGCGGCGCGGGGTGGATGGGCGGCAATTATTAGGCCCGTCAAACGGGGCGTCGGGGACGCCGCCCCCTACATGCAGGGCGAGGTTTATTACAATTTTGTGGTGTGCAACGCCGTAAGGCCCTACAGATTATTTTATTGTTATTCACTACCCTAAAAACCACCCCCAACCCAATATCTCCTGAGCGGCGCAATGCGCCGCGGTCCACCACAATGATTCATTATTCTTTATTATTTATTCTTTTGCCTACTTCCAATTCCTGATTTCTAATTTCTAATTGCATCAGCTCCCAACTTCAACCCTCTCACGGAAAGGTTCGCGGTGACGCTATGGATACCACAACAAAACTAAAAGTCGGCTTTGCGGCCTTGATGATCCTGTCCGGCATTGGGGTGGCATCGTACCCGGTTATCAGCAACGCGGTGGCGCAGCGCCACGCCAGCGAAGCGATCCAAAATTACGATGATACCGTAAAAAGCATGGATACCGAAAAACTGGACGCCGCCAAGGAGGCCGCCCGCCGCTATAACCAGCAGCTGGGCAGCGCGCTGGACCGCGATGCCGCTGGAGAAGCCGAGGACACCGGCACCAGCTATGTGGACCTTGTGGATGTGGGCGAAAGCCTGGGGTATATCACCATCCCGAAAATTGACGTCAACCTGCCTATTTACGAAGGCACCAGCGATGATGTGCTGCAAAAGGGCGTCGGCCATCTGGAAGGCTCCAGCTACCCACTTGGCGGCGAAAGCACCCACAGCGTGCTGACCGGCCACCGCGGCCTGCCCGAAGCCGTGCTGTTCACCGACCTGGACAAGCTGGAAGAGGGCGACTGTTTCTACCTGCATATTCTGGATGAAACGCTGGCGTACCAGGTGGATCAAATCAAAGTGGTGGAACCGGAGCACACCGAGGATCTGGAAATCACCGCGGGGCAGGATTACTGCACCCTTGTTACCTGCACGCCGTATGCCATCAACACCCACCGCATGCTTGTGCGCGGCACCCGCATCCCTTATAATGGAGAGGAAGAAACCAACACCCCGCAGGCCGTGCAGTATCAGGCGCTGCGCACCGGAACGGTGGTCAAGCGCGTGGTGGATGCCTGGCCGTGGATCGCGGTAACGGGCAGCATTGTGATCGGCGGCGAAGCGCTGCTGCTGCTTTTGCTGCTGCACCGCTGCAAAAAGCGCGAGGAGGATGACTAAATGGGACGGCTGATTGCTAAAATTCTGGCCTGGCTGGCCATTTTGCTGGGGCTGGCGCTGTTGATACAGCCCACCGCTGCCCAGTGGTGGACCAGCACCCGCAACGCCAAAACCGCTGCGCAGTTTGCGGCCCGCGCCGAAGCCCAGCCCACCGCCCCCGCGGCGGAGGAAACCACAGCCGAACCCCCGGAGCCGGAACGCGCCTACCCTGAACTGTACGCCGCGATGCAGGACTATAACGCGGAAATTTACGCCGGGGGCCAAAGCGGCCTGACCGACCCGTTCGCCTATGAGGAAGCCCCGCTGGACCTTGCTGCCTATGGCTATGACGATGATGTGCTGGCTGTGCTGTGGATCCCGCGCCTGAACCTGGAGCTGCCCGTTTACCTGGGCGCCAGCCGCGAAAACCTGGCCAAAGGCGCGGCGCTGCTGGGCCAGACCTCAATGCCGCTGGGCGGCGAAAACACCAACACCGTGATTGCCGCCCACCGCGGCTATTATGGCGCGGAAATGCTGCGCAACGTGCAGCAGATCCAGGTGGGGGACAAGATCCAGCTGACCACCCCGTGGGAAACGCTGATTTACCGCGTGAGCGAGCTGAAAATTATTGACCCCAGCGATATCAACGCCGTGCTGATCCAGCCGGGGCGGGACCTGCTGACCCTTTCCACCTGCCACCCCTACACCCGCAACAGCCAGCGCTACCTGGTAATTGCGGAGCACGACACCGCCGCTGCGGACACCACCAAAGAGGAGGATTTGCAGGAAAGCGCCGCTACCTGGGACGAAACGCCGCGCCAGGTGACCGTGGAGGATGCCGGCGGCAGCTCCATTGCCGAAGTGGCCCCCCAGGCCCTGACCCCATTGCCGGGGGAGGGCAGCGCGGAATCCGAGGGGAGCGCGATCTCCAATACCATGATCTGGCTGGAAAACAACGCACTGTGGGCCGGGCTGGTGGTTATTGCCGCCGCCGTTGGCATTATGGTGATATGGAAAAAACACCGGGAGGATTAACCATGCAGTACACACAGCAGGCCGCCGCCGTTACGGCCGAAGTAAACAAGGCCGTGCAGGGTAAACAGCAAACGGTAAACACCATCTGGATGGCCATGCTGGCGGGCGGCCATGTGCTGATTGAGGATATTCCCGGCGTGGGTAAAACCACGCTGGCGCTGGCCTTTGCCCGCGCGCTGGACCTGAAAGAAAGCCGCGTGCAGTTTACGCCGGATGTTCTGCCGTCCGATTTGGTGGGATTTTCCGTTTACCAGAAAGAGACCGGCAAGTTTGTGTACCACGCCGGTGCGGTGATGTGCAACCTGTTTTTGGGCGATGAGATCAACCGTACCTCCTCCCGCACGCAGTCGGCTTTGTTGGAAGTGATGGAAGAAGGCACGGTGACGGTGGACGGCGCCACCCGCCCGGTGCCCGCACCCTTTACCGTAATTGCAACCCAGAACCCCATCGGCGCCGCCGGCACGCAGATGCTGCCGCAGTCTCAGCTGGACCGTTTCATGGTCTGCGCCGTAATGGGCTACCCCGATGAAGAAGCGGAGCTGGCAATTTTGGCCGGGCAGAGCAAAGGCCGCCTGCTGGACCGTGTGCGCCCCGTTGCCGGTCAGGCGGATCTGCTTGCCATGCAGCAGGAGGTCAGCACGGTATTTGTGCATGAGCTGATGTACCGCTACATTGTGGCGCTGGCCCAGGCCAGCCGCAAGGACCCGCGCCTGGCCGTGGGGTTAAGCCCCCGTGCCACCCTGGCGCTGGCCAGCATGACGCGCGCGGCGGCGTACCTGGCGGGGCGGGATTTTGTTGCCCCGCAGGATGTGACCGCTGTGTTTGATGCGGTTGCCCGCCACCGCCTGGTGCTGAACGACCAGGCCCGCGCAGGCGGCGAAACGGTGGACAGCGTAATGCAGGACCTGCTGCGCACCGTGCCGCGCCCCCGCCCCGAAAAGGCTGACCGCCATGGCAGGTAAGCTGGGCCGGGCGCTGGTGCTTTTGGTGCTGCTGGCTGCGGCGCTCATCACCCAGGCACCGCTGGCGGTGTTCCTGTTAGCGTTTGCGCTGGTGCTTCTGGTGCTGCTGCGGCTGGATGCCGCCTATCTGCGCAGGCAGGTAACGGCAGAGCTGCTGGTGCCGGACAAACCCGTGATACAGGGCGAAGATTTTACCCTGACGGTTCGGCTGCGCAACCGCAGCCGGTTGCCCATCCCTGCGCTTGTGGTGCTGCTGAACGCCGCCGATGAATGGGGCGGGGGGCAGATCGCCCTGCGCTGCGCCGCCATGCTGGGCGGCAAGGAGAGCGCCGAACAGCGCATTACCTTAAACGCAGGCAAAAGCGGCGTGTGGAGCATTGCGGTGCGGGGCATCACCCTGCGGGATCACCTGGGGGTGTTCACCGCGGCGTGCCCGGCTGCCGTGCAAAGCCGGAGCATCTGTGTGCTGCCCGCTGCCGCGGCTGGCAAAGCCAAAGCGGAAACCGCCCCCGATGAGGACGGCGACGAAGCCGACACCCGCGCCGCCCTGGGCGGCAGCTATGAGCTGCGGGAGTACCGGGACGGGGATACCCTCAAGCAGGTACACTGGAAGCTGAGCGCCAAGCTGGACCGCCTGATGGTGCGCGAACCGCTGACCGCCCTGCGCGCTGCCCTGACCCCCGGTGGGGACCTGGACGGAGCGGAGGAATGGGGGGATTTTCCCCAACAGGCGGCGAAGCACCGCAAAAACCCGCCCAAGCGCAAAAAAGAACGTACTGCCCTGAGCCGGCGCGGCGCTGCCGACCCCGGCAGTGGGCTGAAGTTTGTGGACCGTGTGCTGGTGAGCACCCAGCGCCCCGCAGCGCACCCCGCGTTGTGGCTGGCGGCAGATGCCGCGCTGCTGCTGGCGCTCACCTTTGGTTTGCTGCTGGTGCTTTCCACCGGGTTCGGCATTGCGGTGCCGTTGTGGGTGTGGCCCGCGGCAGCCGCTTTCTGCGCCGGGTGGGCGCTGTTCCTGCGTGCGCCGCAAGCCCTGCGCCGCTGGGGGCTGCTGGCGGGGGTGATTGTGTATCTTGTGGTGTTGTTCATCTGCCAGCGGAACTTTTTGGCCGGGGCGCAGCAGTGCGCCGGGAACATTGCCCAAAGCCTGAACGCCCGCCTTGGCAGCGCGCTGCCGGTGGCCCAGGGCGGCAGTGCGGCGCAGCTGGGGCTGTTTTTGCTGCTGGCCGCCTTGCCCGTTACCGGGGCACTGGCCGCTGCGGCCCTGCGCCGTGCGGATGCCCT
>OGFF01002271.1_pt1 | contig 17179 bp, 19 predicted proteins | sample 1570751 | NCBI WGS metagenome assembly OGFF01 (sample SAMEA2581951, study PRJEB24529) | metagenome | biome: Human gut stool | place: China | collected 2011 | reverse complement strand
AAACTCATATACATATATGCATTTTATACCTGAGTGAGAGAGGCTCAGTTTTTTATGGTAGATTTTCTTTTTGAACGTAATGAACAGGACACAATCTCAAATATATGTAATCACCTAGGAGGGCTCTCAACATACATAATATTTTAAATGGCTGTGAATTGAAATACTGGATAATGTTTTACTTTAAATAATACAAAGAAAGACTTGAAAATAAAAATAAAAATGTGTATACTAAAATTATAAAAAAGCTATTATATGTAGAGTGAAAGGATGAAGTTAATGGAAAATGAAGGAATAGAAAGTTTAGTTAATTTAATAAATAGAATAGAAGTAACAAATGAGAACAAAGAACAAGTAGATGAAATGAAATATTTAATAGAACAAAAAGATTATGCAAAAGTTATAAAAATATTAAACAAATTAAAAGATGAAGGCAAAATCAAACTAAAAAATATACCATTAAAAATAAAACGGACATGATTCTGAAAATTGGGATAAGGATGAGGATGAAGATGAAGAAGATGATGATTTTAGAGAAGAATTTGAAACAATTGATGAAGAATATGAGGATAGTGAAGACGATGGAATCTATCCCAAGGCACTATCAAATATCGAATTGGAAGAGGATTATATAGGATTATTATTAGAAACACCAAAAGTAATATCAATGTATTATATTTTACATGAAGATTGTTTTTTTGAAAGTGAAGAATTATTAAATATATATAAAAGTATACTATTTACAGAAGGACAAGCATATGCACCACAAATTGCAAAAAATGAATTTAATTTTGCAAAAGAAAGTCCAGAAACATACAAAAAGAAAATAGAATTAAAAGAAAAAGTGGAAGATGAAGATCTTAATCTAGAAAAAATATATGTACAATTACGTAAATTATTTGAAATAAGAAAAAATTATTTATCAAACCCTATAAAAGAAACTCAAAAACAGATAATTGAGATTTTAAAATATGAATTATATGATCAAATGACAATACAGGAAGTAAAAAATGCTATAGTACAAATAACATCAACAGAAAAATTTAAAAGAGCAGTATTAAGCAATGGAATTACAAATTTTTTAATAACAGGGGATAATAGCTTAACAACAGGTTTACAATTACCATTCCCAATATTAAGTAGTGTTTTTAAAGGGATTAGAAAAGGTGAAACAATGGCATATGCAATGCCATCAAACTCTGGTAAAAGTAGATTTACAATAAATTTAGCATCATATTTAGCATTTATACACAAGAAAAAAGTATTGATAATATCTAATGAAATGTCAGAAGAAAAAATGAAATTATGCTTAATAACGACGATTCTGAATAATAAAGAAATTCAAAAATTGCATGGACAAAATATATCTAAAACAGAAGGAGAACTATTAGAATTTAAGTTTAGACCAGATGAAGGGGTAAACGTAGAAGTTGATGAAGAAGGATTTATAAAAAAACAACCAAATGAAAGCCAAAAAAACTTTGCAAAAAGGCTTATGGATATATCTAAAGAATTTAGACAAACAATAGCAGTTACAAAATGGATAGAAACACAAATAAATAATTCAATATATTTTGTTAATATTACAAATCATACAAATGATGAATTAGAAAAAGTTATTTTAAATTATTACTATAAAGAAAAGATTGAATATATGTTTTATGACACATTAAAAACAGATACAGAAAATATAGGAAATGGAGAAGAATTAAAAAAGACAGCAACAATTCTTTCTAATTTAGCTCAAAATTTAAATATATTTATTGCATCATCACTACAATTAACAGAAAGTGTAACATTGCCAATAAACTTAAGCATAAATGATTTGGCAGTTAGTAAAACAGTCAAAGAAGTATTAGATACATTATGTTTAATAAAACAAATATATACTGAAGATTTGGATAAATATGAATATTCGTTAGAAGAAGTCGATAATACATTTTATGATTTGAAAAAATTTAAAGATCCAGATGTCAGATATTATGCATGTGTTGTTGATAAAAACAGAGCTGGTGCAAAACCTAAAGTTGTTTTTAGATTAAATCTTGCATATAACATGTGGGAAGAGTTGGGATATTTAAGATTAAAATAAAATTTTAAATATTTATTATATAATGTAAAGAAAAACGGAAGTGTTTATGATATACATTAGAAATGTATAATATATCTTTTTGGAGACGATTGAATGAACAAAGAAATTTTAGAAATAGATAAATTTAATATAATTAGTGATGAGGAAAATTATTATTTCTTTAGAGCTCTAAATATGGCAGACAATAGTGATATTGAACAAGAAACAACTGTGAATTCAGATGGTAAAATAGGAAGAATTAGAACAGATAGAGAAAGATATGAAGGAAAAACAAAATATACAGAAAAATCTAATATATCACTTGAAGAAGTATATGACCATATAAAAATACATTATAGAAAAGACACAAATTGTATATCTTTAACTTCTAATGCTAACATTGCTATAAACTATGGAAGAGGTTCATATAAAGATAAGTATGTAATGATAAAAATTCCTAGAAAAGAATTCGGAGAGCATACAGTTGAGGCTGGACAATATATGTTACAAGAATTATATTCTAAGATAGAGCAAACAATTGAGGAATTGCAAGAAGATTTAAAAAGTGAAATCTTAGATATATTTTCAAATATAGATGTTGCAAGCAAAACACAAGAATTACAAGAAATAATTGCAAGAAGATATACAGCTAAAAGGGATGAAGTAAATCTTAATAAAGCACATCCGAGAAAAGGGATTGTATATAGTTCTTCTAAAGTGAGGATTAGTAGTTATCAGGCATTAAATGAAGAACAATTATTAGAAGTTAATAAAGTATATGCAAAACTTGCAGTATTAGAAAATAGAGATATTTTAAAACACGTAATTCCACATTCTTCAAATTCTAAATTAAGAGAAACAATAGGAAATGCCTTTTCATCTATAGAATTAATTCATTATGGAGAAGTAAAACAAAATGAAATTATAGAAATTCCTAAAGAAGCGGTTGATTTATTTGCTTTAATACAACAAATAGATGGAATTGATAAAAATAAAGTAGAAGAAATTAAAAAGGCATTATTAGTTGCTATTCAAAATGGCGAAGATATTGGAAAAGTACCTGAAATAACTACAAAAATGAAAGAGAGTATTTCTATAGAAGAAATGTACCAACTAACTGGTGGAACAGTTGAATATGGAAAAGCAAATTCTATTGTAAAAAATATGTTTTATTTAAGTAAAGCGAGACAAAATGCAATAAAATTGTCAGAGACATTAAGACAAGTATTAGAAAATGATTCAAGATTTGATGAAATAATAGAATATATAAAAGAAAATGGGTTTAGAATAGAGCCGGAAATAATATCAAGACAAAGTGGAAAAGGTGTTAAATTAAGTGAATCTGTTAATTTAAACTTAACAAAAGATGAAAAAATATTAGTAGATGAAATTAAAAAGTTATCATCTGAAGAAATTGAAAATATTTTACAAAATGGAGGATTTTCAAATATTCAAGATGTTACAAGTAAAGTATATGGAAAGCAAAATAAACAGATAGATAAATCAAGATATTATGCAGAAGCAATAATATCACAATATGATTGGTCACAAATAGGAATAGAAGAATTTAAAGTTTCAGAAAGAAATGAATTAATAAAAAGATTACAAGATAAAAATTGTGTAGACATATATGAAAAATTAATACAAACAGGAGTAGAGACAAAACAAATACCAACGGTTTTATTAAATATTGCTACACGACAAGGCTTCTACGAAGAATACGAAAAAGGTAATCTAGAACAGTTATTAAATACAAGACAAGATATATTACAAAATAATATAAATATAGAGTTAGTTGAGAGATTTTTAGGGTATTATGATGTAGAAAATACAGAAATACGATTAAAAGATTATCAACAAAGAGCTTATGATAATGTAAATAAGATATTTGAAGACCATAAATTTGCACAAGTGATTTTACCGACAGGAGCAGGAAAGAGTTTTGTAGCTTTAGCACAAATGCAAAAATATGCTGAGGAACATCCGGATGAAAAAATGCTCTATTTAGCACCTCAAGATGAAATATTAAATCAAATCAAAAATTATATTATCAAATATGTACATGGAAAACAAGATACAGTTGGAAAAACAGAAGATGAAATAATTGCAGAAGTATTTCCTAATATAACATTTGAAACATATTCAGGCTTACTTGCAAAAAGAGGACAAGAAATAATAAAAGAACAATATGGAATGATTCTATTAGATGAATTACATAGAACAGGTGCTAAAGAATGGGAAGGAAAAATAGATGCATTATTAGAAAGTCAAAATGAAAATGTAAAAGTATTAGGGATAACTGCAACACCTGTAAGAGATGTTGATGGTATAGATATGGCAGAAGAAACTGCTAAAAAATTAGGATATACGGATGAAGAAGTAAAACAAAGAAATCATTTAGCATCTAATATGACATTAGAAAATGCAATAAGAATGGGATATGTTGTAAATCCAAAGCTTGTTTATTGTAAATATGATTTAATTTCATCTGGTAAAATGGATGAATTAAAGGCGAAGATTGACGATATAGAAGATGAATCAAAAAGAACAGAAGAATTACAAAAATATAATGAATTAAGAGCAAAATTAAATAACGAAATAGATGATGAAATAGGAGAAGAAGCAAGAAAACTGCTTGAAGAAGAAGCAAGAAAAAATCTTGATAATGGAATTGGAAAAGAAGAGATATTAAGACAAAATGTAAAAAAAGGTGGAAAATATTTTGTATTTATACCTGTAACAGACCAAGGCGAAATTGAAGACGAAGATGGAAACAGAATTGGAACAAAAACAGGAGAAGATAAAATACAGGCGTATCAAGAACAGCTTAATAAAGTATTTGCTGGAACAGACATTGTACCACAATTACATTCATTACTTGGAAGTTATAGTAAAGATAAAAACAAAGAAGAATTAGAAGCTTTCGAATCAGATAATTCAGAAGAAACTAAGTTTATGGTAGTAATGAATAAAGCAAATGAAGGACTACATATAGATGGAGTAGATGGAATCATTTGGTTTAGAGCATTAGATGAAAATTCTAGAATTTTATATTTACAACAATTAGGAAGAGCAATATACGCCTTAGATGAAGATAATCCTTTACCAGATGATAAAAGACCAGTAGTAATAGACTTAGCCAATAATTCCTTGACTGTTAAAATAGAAAAAGAGTTTGAAAATAGTGAACCAATAGATGATTTAGAATCTTTAAAAATTATAATAGAATGGATAAATGAACATGATGGAATGATTCCAGAAAGAGAGAGTTCAAACAAACAAGAACAACATTATTATGCAGTTTTAAGAAGAATTCAAAGTAAATATAGTAAATATTTAGATGGATTTGATGAATATCCAGAATTAGATAATGGAGCAAAAAATGGAATACGAGAAATTATCGAACTATCAAGTAAAATAGACTTATGGAATATTGACTTACCACCGATTCCAAAAACAAGAGGAAGTAAAGCTGAATTTGATCCATTTACAGTTGAGGGAATATTAAGGAATTATGTTGAATTTGAAGATGAAATTAATGAAATAGATAAATTAACTTCTTTTGAAAAAATAATAAAATTTGCAGAAGAAAATGGAAGAATGCCAAGAAACTCAAAGAAGAAAACATCAGAGATAACAGAAAAAGAAAGAGATGAACGTAATTTATATGCTAGATGGATTAAAACAGAAGAAAAGAAAATAGTAGATGTTTATTTTGGAAAAAAATTAGAGAAAATACCTGAACAAGATAGAAAACTGGTTGAAATGATTAGAAGCTATGGTTATGGAATAACATCCTTTGAAGAAGTAATAAAGTTTGCAGAAAAAAATGGAAGAATGCCGAAGAACTCAAAACAAAAAACATCAGAGATGACAGAAAAAGAAAGAGAGGAACGTAATTTATATGCTAAATGGATTAAAACAAAAGAAAAGAAAACAGTAGATAGATATGCAGGAATAGACCTAGAAGAAATACCAGAAGAATATAGAGAATTAGTCCAAATGATTAGAAATTATGGATACTTAGGAAGGCAACAAAATGGATTAACTCTATTTGAAGAGGTAATACAGTTTGCAGAAGAAAATGGAAGAATGCCAAGGAAATCAGGTAAAAAAGTATCAGAAAAAACAGAAAAAGAAAGAGAAGAAGATAATCTATATGCGAAATGGTTTAGATCAAAAGAAAAGAAAACAGTAGATAGATATTTTGGAATAAAAGTAGAAGAAATACCAGAAGAAGATAGAGAACTAGTTGAAAAGATTAGAAGTTATGGAAAGATAACACCATTTGAAGAAGTAATAAAGTTTGCAGGGGAAAATGGAAGAATGCCAAAGTATTCAAATAAGAAATCATCAGAAAGAACAGAGAAAGAAAGTAAGGAACATAGCTTATATAAGAAATGGGTTAAATCAAAAGAAAAGAAAATTCTTGAAGAATATGAGGGTCAGCCATTAGAAAATGTGCCTGAAGAATATAGAGAAAAAATAGCAAAATTGAGAACTTATGGGTTGGGAACTAAGCCAAGTAAATTAAGACAAGCTAAAAAACAACGAGATAATGCTAAGTCTAAGAATGATCAGGCAAAAGAATTAGAAAAACAAGTATCAGAACAACTAAAGAAAAGAGGTCAAGTTCATGAAGAACAATAAATTAATAATTTATAAAAAGAGTATCTTTAGAAAAATAAGTGAATTTTTTAAGAATATATTTTCAAAGAAAAAAACATTGCAAAATGAAGATGTTATAATAAATAACGATAAAAATAACAGATTTATCCAGAATGTTCGAATAAGAGAAAATAAAGAAGATTTAGAACTAATTCAATTAAAACAGCAATATGAACAAGGAGAAATAGATGAGGAAGATTTATCTGAAGAAGAAATTGATAAATTATGTGATTTATATAAAAAAGAAACAGAAAAATTAAATGTTGATACCGAAAAAAGAAAGAATCATATTGTACAAATGTTGAAAGAACTAAAAGAAGTATAATAGTTAATGATTCTATGTCAATATGTTTGTAAAACAAGTGGAGTAATTTTTGCAGAGTTACAGAGTATTTGTAAAGTAATTGGTAATGAAAGAAGAGCTAGTTATGAAGAGACTAATATAAAGAATATTATTGAATATATTGAACGCATAGAGATAAAATAAAATCAAATGTTCTAATACAACCCATGTGTGAATACAATTAAACAAAAAAGTATTCATATGGGGGTTTCATAATGAAAAAAATAGTTTCACATAATGCGTCAGTAAGTGGAAAAAAGGAAATAGAAGAACGAGCAATAAACTTGGCGCAATATATTATAGATTCAAAAGATACAGTAAGAGGAGCTGCAAAAAAATTTTGCATAAGTAAAAGTACAGTACACAAAGATGTAACAGAAAGACTGATGCAAATTAATCCATTACTTGCTAAAGAAGTAAGAGGTATATTGAACGAAAATAAAGCAGAGAGGCATATAAGAGGAGGAATGGCAACAAAACTAAAATACATGAAAAAATAATAAAGGTATTGCAATTTTTTACAAAAGATTATAAAATATAATTACGGAGGAAAAAATATGAATGTTGTAATAGAAGATGAAAGTAAGAAAAATAAAAAATTGAAAATACTATATATCACAATACTTGCTATATGTGCAATAGCGGTAATATTAACAATAACATTACAAATTGTTAGTAACAATAAAGAAAAGAATGAGGAATTGTTACATGCATTAAGCGAAAGTGAGATAGATAAATATAAAAGTGAATTTAATGACATATTTAAAAACAAAGTAAACTATGCGGAAAATAATAGTTATAAAATTACAAAAATAGAATCAAAAGAAGAAATTGTCTATATAGGGTATCAAAATAATGAAAAGAAGTTAAATGACTATGAATTAGATGTAAACATACCATATATAAACATAAACAATGAAAAAATTAATGAATTCAATACACAAATAAAAGATACTTTTGAGAAAAAAGCAAAAAGTATTTTAAATACCCAAAGTGGAAATATAGTATATAGTGTAAAATATAGTGCATATATATCAAATAATATATTATCATTGGTTATAAGATCAACGTTAAAAGAAGGAACAAATCCGCAAAGAGATATAGTTCAGACATATAATTATGACTTAATAAATCAAAAAGAATATACAATAGATGATATTCTTCAAGCCAAAGGAATTACTAAAAAAATAGCTAATCAAAAGGTAAAAGAAGAAATAAAAGATGCACAGCAAAGATCAGAAAGTCTACAAAAAATTACAGGAGCATCTACATATACAAGAGATTATACAAGTGATATATACAATATAAATAATGTAACAGAATATTTCTTAGGAGAGAATAATGCGCTATACATAATTTATGCATATGGAAATGAAAATAATACAAATGAAATGGATGTAATAGTAATGTAATAAGAAACGGTCTAGATTAACTAGACCGTTTTTGAAAATAAAAGGGGATGTTTGTAATCAGTTCTTACTGACTATGCTTATAATATATCAATTAATTTTGTTCATTGTGTGAACTTAAAGTGAAAATTTGAAAATTAAGGAGTTTCTTCAAGTGTAACAGTTACTTCTTTTTCTTGTCCACTTCTATTAACTTTCAAAGTCATTGTATCACCAATTTGGTGAGAATTTTTAATTTCATTTAATTCATCCATTGTCTTAATATCTTTTCCATCAGCTTGAATTATAACATCGCCAGATTGTAATCCAGCTTTTTCAGCAGGTGAAAAGCTTTGAACAGTTTTTACATAAACACCTAATGCTAAATTATATCTTTTAGCAGTAGAATCATCCAAATCAATTCCTGAAATACCAATATATGGTCTTAATACTTTATTGTGATCTTTTAATTGTGAAATTACATCAAGAGTAGAATTTATTGGAATAGCAAATCCAATTCCTTCAACACCAGAACCAGAAAGTTTCAAAGTATTGATACCAATAACTTTTCCATCACTATTAACAAGAGCACCACCACTGTTGCCAGAGTTTATAGCGGCATCTGTTTGAATACATACATATTTAGTTCCTTCAGATTCAACTTCTCTATTAACAGCACTGATAATTCCAGTAGTAACTGTAGTATCTAAACCTAAAGGACTACCGACAGCCATTACAAATTCTCCTACAACAGCTTGATCAGAATCCGCAAACTCAGCAGCTGTTAAATCAGTCTTATCTATTTTCAAAACAGCTAAATCAGTTTGTGAATCTTTACCTACAATTTTTGCATCATAAGTCTCATCAGAACCATATAATTTTACCTTAACAGATGTTGCTTCAGAAATGTCATAATATGAATAAGAATTAGATGAACTTGTATCTACAACATGGTTATTTGTAACGATATATCCGTCTTCACTAATTATTATTCCTGAACCTGTTGCTGTTGCGGTTGAAGTAGATGGTGAACCAAATCCAAAGATAGAATTTGATGTAGTTGTGTAACTTACTTCAATACCTACAATTGAAGGTAAAATTTTATTAGCAGCAAAAACTGCTGTATTTGAATAATTTGAAAGCGATATTAAATTTGTTGAAGTACCTTCTGCATTAGAAGCAGATGTAGAAGTTTGCACTGTTGAATTAGTAGTATTTTTTCCTATTAATTTTTCTTTTACTGATGGAACGCCAAAACAAGTTCCAATTACTAAAGAACAACCAACTACTCCGCTAAAAAATGGTAGTAATATTGACTTTCCAAATCCGTTTGAATTTGATTTATTAAAATTTGCTTTTGAAGTTTTACTTGAAATAACCTCAAATCTGTTTTCATTTTCGTCCATTTTTAGGACCTCCTTTGTTTTTATCTTTTTACTGTTTATATAATACACAATATTTGTGAAAGAATTGTGAAAAAAGTGTAAATAAATAAAAATATTTCTTTTTTCCTTGAAAATAAAATCTACAATATATATAATATATGTAAGTTTGGGATGAGAGGATGAATAAAAATGGAAAAACAAAAAGGTGTAGCAATACCGGTACTAATTATTGGAGTAGTTATAATAATAGCTATTGCATCAATTATAGTACACTATGCAGAAGATATGGTAGAAGAAAATAGATTACAAGACCTAAGAACAAATATGTTATTAATACAGGCTGAAACAAAAAAGGATTTAGAAGAAGTTTGTTTTCAAACAGCCAATTTGGATGCAAAAAAAGAAGAAGACTTAGCAAAAATAAATGAAATTAAAAAAGAAAAATTAAAAGGGATAATAGCTCAAGAATCAGAAGTGAAAGACAGTATACCACAAGAAATTAGTATAGATGAAAATTGTTATTATTTAGATGAAACAAATTTAAATGAAATTGGAGTAAAAGACTTAAACCCAGAAAAATACGGATATTTTATTGTAAAATATAATTTTGAAAATATAACAGTAGAAGTAATAAACACAAAAGGATATGAAGGAAAATATACATTAACACAGTTAATTGAAGAGTAGCAGTGGAAGGAATGAAATAAAAATGAAAGAAAAAGAAGAAGCCAGACTAATATTATTAAAAGAACAAGAAAATGAATTAAGAAAAAAAGGATTTAATACAATTTGTGGTATAGATGAAGCGGGTAGAGGTCCATTAGCAGGACCTGTTGTTGTAGCCTGTGTAATAATGCCGGCAGATTCTATGATTGAAGGAGTAAATGATTCAAAAAAAATTTCAGAGAAAAAGAGAGAAAAATTATACGATCAAATTCTAGAAGAAGCAATCAGCTATGGAGTAGGAATTGTAGGGCAAGACGAAATTGATGAAATCAATATTTTAAATGCAACAAAAAAAGGATTAACAATGTCATTACAAGAATTAACTGTAAAACCAGATTTAATTATAGTTGACGCATTAAATCATATTGATACATTAGGAATTCCATATGAATCTATTATAAAAGGAGATGCTAAATGTTATTCTATAGCAGCAGCATCAATAATTGCAAAAGTAACTAGGGACAGAATTATGCGTGAATGGGATAAAGTTTACCCTGAATATGGATTTGAAAAACATAAAGGATATGGAACTGCCGCACATATTGCGGCCATTAAAGAATATGGACTTTGTCCAATACATAGGAAAAGTTTTACAACACACTTTGTATAAAATTAAAATGGAGGAAGGAATGAATATATTAGAAATTATAGCTAAAAAGAGAGACGCAAGAGAATTAAGTAAAGAAGAAATAGAATATTTTATAAAAGGATACACAAATGGAGAAATACAAGATTATCAAGCATCAGCCTTAGTAATGGCAATATATATAAATGGTATGAATGATAGAGAAATAACAGATTTAACATTAGCAATGGCATATTCAGGAGAAGTGCTTGATTTGTCATGTTTTGGAGAAAATGTAGTTGACAAACATAGTACAGGAGGAGTTGGTGACAAAGTTTCTATAGTGTTACTGCCAATAATTTCTGCAATGGGAATACCAGTTGCAAAAATGTCTGGAAGAGGTCTTGGATTTACAGGTGGTACAGTTGATAAAATGGAATCAATACCAGGATATCAAACTAATGTAGGAATTGATGAATTCATTTCAAATGTGAAAAAAATAGGAATAAGTATGATAGGTCAAACAATGAATTTAGCACCAGCAGATAAAAAAATATATGCCTTAAGAGATACAATTTCATGCGTTGAAAATATTCCACTTATAGCATCTAGCATAATGAGCAAAAAAATAGCAAGTGGTGCAAATAAAATTGTTATAGATGTTACAGTTGGAAAAGGTGCTTTTATGAAAACAAAAGAAGATGCTCAGAAATTAGCTGAGCAAATGATAAGAATTGGAAACCTTGCAGGAAGAGAAGTAAGATGTGTTTTAACACCTATGGATGAACCACTAGGATATGCTGTAGGAAATTCTTTAGAAGTAATAGAAGCAATTAATTTCTTAAAGGGGGATATGCCAAAGGATTTAAAAGAGGTTGTGCTTGAACTTGGAGCTAATATGCTTCAACTTGCAGGAAAAGGAGACAATATAGAAGAAAATAAATTAAAAATGTTGGAAACAATTGAAAATAGTTCTGCTTATAACAAATTAGTAGAAATGGTACAAAATCAAGGTGGAGATATATCATATTTAGAAGATACAACAAAGTTTGAAAAATCAAAATATATTTCAGCAGTTGTAACTGAAAAGATAGGAAAAGTTCAAGAAATAAATGCTGAAGAAATCGGAAAATTGGCATGTTATCTAGGAGCTGGAAGAATAAAAAAAGAAGATAAAATAGATGCTAATGTTGGGATTATTTTAAATAAAAAAGTAGGAGATGAAGTACTAGAAGGAGATTTTTTAGCATATATATGTGCAAATGATGAAATAAAATTGAGAGAAGCAGAAGATAAATTACTTGAAATATATAAAATAAAAAATGATTAAGCTACATAATCAAAGAAATATCAATTTAAAGTTCAACAAGGTGTTTAAAATTTGTTGTAAACAAATTTTAAATAGCGGAGCGTCCGCAGTTGAACGTCAAAATGATATTTCTTTGATTAAAATTACTATCACAGGATTATTAAAAAATTTAGTTTACATATTGAAAAAGAAAAAAATTATGTTATAATATATATTGTAATAAAAATTAGGAAAAAAGAAAGGAAGATAGACAATGAAAAAAGATAAAAAAGAAGAACAAGAACAAGTAAAAGTTAAGAATAAAATAGATGTACAAAAAATATTTTCAAAGGCAATGGCATTATTTTTATTAGTATTAATGGTATTAGCATCATGCTCAACATGTATATATTTTGTAATACAAAATATAAAATAAATACATAGGGAGAGATGAATATGAGTAACATAGGAATAATATTAAATAATTTTTATGAACAAAATATATTAACATATATAAAAATGTATCAAGAATATCCAGTTAAAATAATTTCATTAGTACTTGATATTGCAATAGTAATATTTTTAGCATATGAATTATTAAGAATAGTAAAAGACTCTAGAGCTTGGCAATTAGTAAAAGGAATTGCATTTTTGGTAATAGCAACAGCACTAAGTGGAATATTAAAATTACATATATTAAATTATATATTATCAACAGTAATGGATTGGGGAGTAATACTTATAATAATAATATTTCAGCCAGAGATAAGAAGAGCTTTAGAACAACTTGGTGGAACAAATAAATTTTCAAGATTTTTTGGTTTTGATAAGGATATAATAACGAAAACCAAAGAAGACATATACAAAATAGTTATAGCAACATATGAACTTGCAAAAAATAAAACAGGAGCATTAATTGTAATAGAAAGAGACATACAAATAAAAGATATAATAGCAACAGGAATTCCTATGAATGCTGAAGTGTCACCACAATTATTAGTAAATATATTTATACCAAATACGCCTTTACATGATGGAGCGGTAGTAATAAGTAATAATAAAATAGCTGCTGCAGCATGTATGCTACCACTAGCAGGTGATCAAGACATAGCAAAAGAACTTGGAACACGTCATAGAGCAGGAATTGGTATATCAAAGGAATCAGATAGTATAGCAATAATAGTTTCAGAAGAAACTGGAAAAGTTTCAGTTGCAAAAGATGGAACATTAATTGCAGATGTTAGAGAAGATGTTTTGAAAAAAATTTTAATTAGTAATATAGTTACCAAAAGATTAAATGAAGCTAAAGCAAAAAAAGCTAAAAAAAATATTAAAGAAACTGTAAAGGATTTTTTGGGAAAGTTTAAGAAAAAAGAAGATAAAAAAGCAAATTAAGAAAAAGGTGGCAAATATAGCCACTTTTATTAATTAAAGGAAGTGATAAAAATGAGAAATATAAAACTAACAATTGAATATGATGGAAAAGATTTCAATGGTTGGCAAAAACAGCCTACAAAATTAAATATTCAAGGTACAATAGAACAAGCAATAAAGCAAATAACTGGAGAAGATATAGAATTAAATGCTTCAGGAAGAACAGATGCAGGAGTACATGCATTAGGACAAGTAGCAAATTTTAAAACAAATTCAAAAATTCCAATAGAAAAATTTGCAATAGCAATCAATTCTAAATTAAAAAGATCAATAGTTATAAAAAGGGCAGAAGAGGTTGATGAAAGATTTCATAGTAGATTGAGCTGTAAAAGAAAAACTTATAGATATATTATAAATAATTCGCAAGAAGGTACTGCAATATATAGAAATCTGGAAACCCACATCCCTCAAAAACTTGATGTGGAAAAAATGCAAAAAGCTGTTAAGTATTTTGAAGGAGAGCATGATTTTAAGGCTTTTAAAGCAAGTGGAACAAGTAGCAAAAGTAGTGTTAGAACAATATATAAAGCTAACGTATACCAAGAAAATGAGAAAATTTTTATAGAGCTTACAGGCAATGGATTTTTATATAATATGGTTAGAATTATTGCAGGAACTTTAGTTGATGTTGGTCTTGGAAAAATTGAACCTGAAGAAATTCCTAAGATAATACAAGAGGGCAAAAGAGAAAATGCAGGTAAAACATTGCCTCCTAATGGATTATATTTAGTAAAAGTTATGTATTTATAGAACAAATTAGATATATTTTTTCTTTTTATTAATAGAATTTAAGATTGAAAAAATGTATCTGATTTGCTCATGTCGTAACAAAATATGAAAAAATTCATAAAATATATAAAAGGAGATATATAATTATGAATTTATTTATAATTTTTTCAATCGTGTTTGCAGTAATAATATTTGCAATAGTATTACAAAGAATTATACACTGTCCAATATTAGTTGGATTTGCTATATTTGCAGCACTTTTAATAGTAGCAGCAGCATTCAATAACACAACATTTGTAATTATAGCAATAGCACTTGGAATATTAGCATTTATAGTAGCATTTTTAGACTGCATTTTTAGAAATTCAAATTTCTTAAGAAATAATAGATGCCTAACTTGTGAATGTGATAATAACAACAACCATAATAATGATGACAGTGATGATACTCTTACAATAGTTAATAGTAATGGGACAGTTTTAGCAAGAATAAATGGAAACACAATTCAATGTAGAGATAATGATAATAGTAATTGTTGCAGTTGTGGATGTAATAATGATAATAATATTGCACTTTCTAATGGGAATATTTTATCTACAAATGACATAAATTCGAATTTTTCTAATTGTGGATGTCGTGGAAGAAATTTTAGATATAATAGATAAAAGATTAGAAAGAGAGTGGGTAAGTAAAGTGAACATATAATAAATGAAAAGAGGGTATCCTAATGAAATAGGAGACCCTCTTGAAACTCTTTTAAATTTGATTACTTACATAATCAAACTCGCCACTGAATATTGCTACTGGCGGATGTTCGGTCAAAATCTCAAAATCGATTTTTCCGTCAAACATCTGCGGACGAAATGCAAACGAACCAAATCTTTCTCGTTTACATTTAAGGCCAGATTCGTTATTTGCATAGACCACACCGGTCATGCTTAACGTAATACCGGCGATTTCGTCGTCCCATGAAAATTTGATTACATTTCCGAGTTTGATAGTTTTCGCGCTTTCATTAGTGAGTTTCATAATTTGTTACCTCCAAAATTTTTACTATTGTTGTTGACAAGTTACTGCAAACACGAGGTTTTGCTACAAAAGGAATATTTCCTAATGCAATTATAGTATAACATATTTTACATAAAATTGCAAGATTGGTAAAAATATAAAAGCCATTATTACATAAAATAATAATGGCTTATGACTAATTAAGCAGAATATATTCCAAAAGCATAACATCTTTAATCAGGATGGATACGTTAGTTTTATCTTCAAACTTAGATACTCTAAGTTTCACAAAATTTCCATCCACAGCAAGAGAATTATATGTAAGAGCTACATTTTCAGCTGATATAGGCTGTAAAATAAACTCTTCTGTAAAAATCAAGACTGCCATAAGTAGATCTATACGTTTTATTTTTACGAATTTATTCCAAGAACAAATATTTAATCTTTCATATTCTGAAGATTGTTCTTTGGTTTTTATATCAAAAAGTAAATCTTCATGTTGTGGAATTAAATTTGCAATAGCTTCATAAACATATTGGATTTTTTCAAAGAATATAAACTGGGATTTGTAGACATCAGGTTCTGCCAAACTTGCATACATTTTATTAATAGCTACAGCAGCAATAGGAAAATCTTTTTCGATATTCTTATACATAGACATCATATCAATGCCCCAATATTCATAGGTACTTTTGATACAATCTTTTAGAGTCCATATGTAGAAATTTTTATCTTTTTTAGTCATTAAAATACCTCCTTAAATATTTATTGATGATTACTTGTTATATATGTTAACTCCATAAGGAGATTATTAAATTAATTCTAGTAATTTACTAGAAGCATGATAAATTATAACATAATTGACATAATACGTCAATTGCTTTAAGAATTCAATCTTGTATTTTTTAGTTCAGCTTATAGAATGCGAAAAAAAATCAATCATTTCTGATTGATTTTAGCATAAATATTATTGGTAGCGAAGGTGGGATTCGAACCTACGACCTGCCGGGTATGAACCGGATGCTCTAGCCAACTGAGCTACTTCGCCATAAATATTGACAAGAATTATTATAATAGGTATTTTTATTTTTGTCAATAGATATTCCTAAAAAAATATAAAAATTAACATTTTTATGGTGAAAAGCAAAACTCCCTTGGATTAACCAAGAGAGTTTTATCATTAATAACTAATGAACAATAATGGGTATTTTTCTTTTAAATCTTTGAATTCCTCTGGCAGGTTTTGGGACAACCAACATATCAAATGTTCTACATCTCTAAGCCTGAAATCCATAAATGTCAATTCATGGCAACCATCATAAAATTTATTGGAAATGCTTAAGAAGTCTAGCTCTTGGGATTCATACATTGCTTGTTCACGTTTAGATTTTAAGTTTTCCATTACATAAGATAACGGATACATAAAAATCAATGCAAGGCAATTAATAATATGTTCTTGAGGAGTTGTTAATAACATATCATTATAGTGAATTTTGTGATATATTGTTTTTTTTGAATTATCATAATTATAATATAATATGTGGTACCCAATCGAAATTGCATATACAAATTCT
>OGFF01002270.1_pt1 | contig 17187 bp, 15 predicted proteins | sample 1570751 | NCBI WGS metagenome assembly OGFF01 (sample SAMEA2581951, study PRJEB24529) | metagenome | biome: Human gut stool | place: China | collected 2011 | reverse complement strand
TCTGCCGCACCTCGCTCGCCGTATCGGCACTTAGAATTATGCGGTATTGCCTTATATTTTGTGTGGATTATGCGGGAACAAAAAACAGATTTTCAGGATTCTGTCTCTTTTTCTCTTTTGTTTACCTCTCTCTCGCTGGCTTCCACCATCGAGATCACGTTCAGCAGCACCAGCCGCACCACAGCGGGGTGCAGGCAGCTGTTGTTGATGGCGTTGATGACGGACTTTTGGAGTTCTTCAATTTTTGCGGTTGTGGTCATTTCATCACCCTTTCTGCCATCGGGGAGCCGGAATATTCCGGGCGCGGATAGCTTGTATCTTCGGTTCGCGTGCCGCCGCAGGCTGCCAGCGTAAGCGGGATGACCAATGCAAGCACCAACAGCAAAGCCAACGTGGCCAAAATCTGCATGAATTTCTGCATTAAATTTCCCTCCCGTTCACGCTCAAAGAACCGCATTCAATTCTGCCGGGGATTTCAAACTTGCTGGCATTGCAGTGGATGACCTTATCTACCTGGTCAATGGCAATGCCCACAAACTCGCTGGTGGCCCCGCCGGTGGAATAATCAAAGCTGGGGTCGCCGGTGGAGAACCAGCCTAAAAACGTGTAGCGGGAATTATCGCCAATATAAGATTTGCCGTACCGGCTGCTTAACACACCGGTCAGGTTGTTTTCCCAGTACCAGCGGATGCGCCCCGTGTCAATGTCCACACGAGTGCCAGTATCTTTGCCCATACGAATCCAGGCATTGTCCAGGTCATAAGTGGTTGTGCGCGCCTTATTGTGAATCTGCCCGGTGGTAATGTTACCGCCGTTGATAATGGTCTTGTCCTGGTTCCAGGTACTCAAATCCGAAAATGTCACCACGCCGGATAGGTTGATCTGTGCGCTGGTGATCTCTGTTCCGCCTGCCGTCAGCTTGATGGTGCTGCTGGTTCCGCTTGTGCTGGCCGTCAGCTTAATTTCGTTCACCGTCTGCTTGATCTCGGTTTTGGTTTCGTTGGCGGTCAGATAGTCGCCGGTGCTGGCCGTCCAGGCAGTGGGGGCGTTGCCGTATTGCAGCATGGGGTGAAGCAGCTCAAACTTGTTGGTGTAGTTGCCTATTCCTGCGTGGGTAAAGCCGCTGCCGATATCCACCCATTTTACAATAGCGTCGCTGGACGGTGTCCACAGCCCGTACCGCAGCACCCAGCCGTTTGTCTGCTTAATTTCAATCTGGTCAGCAGCTTTGATGACCGCCCACGTATTGTTATAATTGATTTCCATGCACAGCTCATCCGTGCCGGAAACAGGCTTGTACATAACGGACAGGCACAGGGTAACGCCCGCTGACGCATGTTCGTTTACCGTCTTCCAATGAAAATACCGATTGGAGTTTGCGTTTGTTATGGTCGCGCTGCCGGTATCGTTGTACGTGACCGAACTGCCGCTGACCGCGTTGCCTTTCAGCTCGGCGTTCTTGAAGCTCTCACTGCCCAGGAGCAGGTTGTTGCCGCCGGTGATCCGCTGCGTTACCGTCTGGGTAATGCTGTCGGCTTTCTGGTCAATCGCGGATACCGATTCTTTAACGGTTTTGAATTCCCGCTTTGTGCTGTCCAGGTCGTTGGAAATGGTTGTGGTGGTCTCTTCCAGACTGCTGACTTTGGTACTGATGCTATCCGCCTTTTGGCTGATGCTGGAAACGTCCGCTTTCAGGCTGTTCACCGTTGCGGTGGTGGCGTAATCCTGCAATTTACTGTCAACGGCATCATTGGCAGCGCTGATAGCGGTGTCCTTCACGTTGGCCGTTACCGTTTCAGTCACTGACTTGGTGACTTCGGTTTTGATCTCGTCAGCGGTCTGGGAAAACAGGCTTTTTGCGCTTTCCTGGGTCAGATAGTCGCCGGAGCTGGCGTTCCACGCGGTCGGCGCATTGCCGTATTGCAGCATGGGGTGAAGCAGCGAAAACTTGTTGGTGTAGCTGCCGCCATACCCCGCCCTTATGCTGCCGCAGCCAAGCTCGATCGTTTCCAGAACACCCGTAACGTCGGGTGTCCAGGTGCCATACCGCAGCACCCAGCCGTCTGTCTGCTCAATTTCAAGCTGATTTTCGGTTTTTATGCTGGAATAGTAAGATTTTCCGTTGTCGGCGGCATACGTAAGGCTCAGGCACAACCCGTCGGTGCCGGAAATTGGTTTGTACATGACGGACAGGCACAGGGTAACGCCTTTGGTAATGCGAGCGCCACCGGTATTGAAAATAAAATACCGATTGGAACCTGCGTTTGTTACGGTCGCGCTGCCGGTATCGTTGTACGTGGCCGAACTGCCGCCGATCGCGTTACCTCCCAATTTAGCGTTCTTGAAGCTCTCACTGCCCAGGATCAGGTTGCCGCCGCCGGTGATTTTGGTGTCTTTTTTCACCTCAGAGGAGAGCCCGTCCACCGTTGCTTTCAGGTCGGTGTACTTGCCGGTCAGGTCGCTGGCCTTTACTTCCAGGCCGTCCACGCTGGTCTTGATCTCCAGCATCTTGCCGGTCAGGTTCTTGTAGCTCTGGCTGTTCACGGCGCTGGAACTTTCCCGGCTGGCGCTGCCCACGCTTTCAAAGCTTGCCTTGCCGGAGGAGATTGTGGCGCTCATCAGGTAGGTGTCGAACTCCCGCCCGCGTGCGTCCTTAATGTGCACGATCTGCCCGCAGGCAAGGCCGGAACTGCTGGGCACGGCCACTTTGCAGGGGGTGTAGGTCACGTTTTTCAGCACGTTGTACAGGTTTTGGACAACGCTTTTCAGGTTGGCTTCGGTGCCGGTTGTCAGCAGCAGGTTGCCCTGCACTGCATAGGTGTTGGTGGCAGTGGTGCTGTCAGGGTAGATGACCCCCACGTCACTGTCCGACTGCCGGATCTGGACTTTCTCAATGGCCTTGACCGTGTAGTCCTCGTAGCTCAGGCTGTCAGCATAATAGGCAGTGCTGTTGCTGGCACCGTCCGGGGTGATTTTAGCAGTGCGGCGCTTGTCTGTGTAGGTCAAGAATTGCAGCTTGCCGTCTGCATTCATGTGGGCGTAGCAGCCTGCCGCTTCCGCCGCCCACGAAATGATCTGGCGGCAGGTCAGGTCATCCGCGTAGAACGCCTGCACGTTATAGCTGCCATTGATGGGCAGGCTGCTGCTGGCAAGCGCGACCCCCGCCCGCTGGCAGGCCAGCTGAACCAGCTGCCAGATGGTCTTGGGGAACTGCGCCTGATTGGCCCGCAGCCAGCCGGAAAAGTCCGCATCCAGCTTGGACATGGTGTCGTAGGCCGTGACCTTGTAGCTGTTGCGCTTGGTGCGGGTGGGCTTTTCAGCATAGAAAACACCCACCTTGGTGCGGCTCCCGGCATCGTCCTGCCGGTAGTAGGTCAGGGCGTCCCCGGCAGTAATTTGCAGGCTGCCGTCCGGGTCCGCCCAGATTTCGGCTTCGATGTAGTCCGAGAACGCAGAGCCGATGGTGAACTCCTGCCCGGCGTTCACCGCAGTGTGCAGGGTAAGAGCTTTAAGGGTGCTGCCAGCCTCTCCGCCTTTCAGCTCAGTGCCATTTGGCAGCCGCAAAACGGAATAGTACATACTTCACCTCCGGTCAGCATTCGATAATGTTAAACTTCAAATTCTTCCACTGTTTCGTCTTGGCGTTGTGCCAGGCGATGCCGTATTTGCTGCAGTAGCAGGTGGTGGTTTCGGTCTCGGTGGAAGAACCGGCTTTGGGATGGGTGAACTGAAACGTTGCCTTGCCTGCAAACAGCCCGATGGTGTACTTGTACTCGTCATCCGTCAGGCAGCTGTAGGCGATGGGCCAGGTGGCAACCTTTTCCCGCACCACTTCGCGGTGCATGTACCCGGCTTCGTCGCGCCCGGAATCGCTGGAATCCAGGTCGGAATAACTCGGTTCAATGTCGCAGTCCGGTGCGTACAGGGATTTGCCATCGATCTGGAACAGATTGGTCTGGGTCACGTTACACACCTCCTGTGGCAGTCAGCTGTTTGCGTTGCCAGCGCTGTACGGCGCGGCCTACGTCCTCGTCGGTCAGCTCAATGCCGTACACGGCGGAGAGGATCTCCCGCAGCACGGAAACCACGGCTTCAAAGCCCGCCATCTGGCCTGCCTGCAAATCTTCCATGACCTCGGCCACAGCCTGCTTGATGGTGTCCAGCGGAGCTTCCACGTTGGTGCCGTGGCTCTGATCGCCCAGCACGGCCAGAAACTCCCGGTTTGCGGGAATGACTGCACCCTGCGCAAGGTAGGGGATTTGCGGGGCGGTCAGGGTGCTGATATTAAACCCAACATGCCCGCCGCCGAATATGTCCGGCAGGTCGAACGACAACCCGTTCAGCGCGTTGATGACCGCATTGATGCCGGTGACAACGGCGGAGATCATCCGATTGATGAAGCCGATGATGCCATTGACGGCGGTCTTGATGGCGTTCGTCATCTTATCCCAGACGGTGTTGACCGTGTTACCGATGGCCTGCCAGGCAGCATCCCAGTTGCCGCGGAACACGGCGCTTAAAAAGTCCGCCAGCCCGCGCAGCACAACAACGGCCAGATCGATGGCATCCGCAATAGCCCCAACGGCCACGCCAACAACGTCCGTAATGGCGTTGAATACCTCAGCAAACGCGGGGCCGAACGTGGCGATGATCCACTTGGCCACCGGGGCCAGCAGGTTGTTCCACAAGTCCAGCAGGCAGTTGGCAACGCTTGCCACCAGCAAAAGAATGTCATCCCACAGGGGCTTGAGATGGGAGGACCAGAGGGTAGATAAAATCTGCATCAGGTTAGTAAGGATTGGCTGCAAAACGTTCTGCCACAGGGTGGTAAAAATGCCTTGCAGGTTTTCCAGCGCCAGGGCGGCACTCTGGGCAATGGGCTGGCCGTACTCGGCCCAGGTCAGCTGAACGCCGCCCAAAAGATCCTGCCAAACGGTCAGGGCAGCGGTTTTCATCTGCTGCCAGGCTGCATCCCACAGCGCGGCGGCGGGGGCAAGCACAGCCTGTAATGTAGCCCAGAAATTTTGCAGCTGCTGGTTTAATAGAGCCGGCGGACTTAATTGTGGCGGTTCGGCATCTGCGGCTTTGATTGTTGCAGCGCTGCTGCTTCTGCGGGTGGTGGAAGCCGCCGCAGCTCCGGCACTTTCGGCAAGAGAAGCCTGCAGCCGGTCCAGCTCATCAAATTCCGCAACGCTGCGTTTGGCGGCCTTGGCTGCTTTGGTGGTGCCACTGGCAAGTTTGGCCTGGGCTTTGGCGGCTTTGTTGGCGCTGACTGCTGCTGCGGCGGTCTGCTGCTCAAACTTTGCCACCGGAACGGCGGAGAACGCAGCGTTTACACTGCGGCTTATTTTTTTCAGGGCAGTGCGCAGGCCGTTCAGCGGCTGCTGCGCGGTGTGGGTAGTGGTTTGTGTAGACAGGGCAACCTGAAGGCTGCCTGCATAGGATTTTGGCAAAAGCATCTACCTCCTTATGGGAACTTAATTGGCCAACAGGCGCTGCAGCCGCTGACGTTCCGCTATCTCTGCCGGATTCAGGCGGGGGCGCAGGTCAACCATGGCTTTGTTTTTGCGGTAGTAGTCCTGTTCCCACGGCTGCAATTTTTGGCCGTGGCGCAGCTTGCTGCGCACCCGCAGCAGGGTAGCCAGCTGGCCGTCCCCAATGCTGTTGAACCAGGCCATAAAGGTCCACCAGTGCAGATAAGGCAGGGCGCGCACTTCGCACCCGGCGGCTTTGTTGATGTCGGCGGCAATCAGCGGGGCGTCCTGTTCCCAGTCCAACAGCGGCGGGGCAGGGGAGCGGGGCAGCGTTTGCCCGCAGTTCAAAAAATCTGCCAACTTCTGCATGGCCTCCGGATAGTCGCTGCGCGGCAGATCGCCCTCATAAAATAAGGCCAGGGCCACCCGCCAGCGGATGAATTCCGGCTCGCTGGCATCGTTCAACCGATGCAGAATATCCAGAATATCGCGGTAATCCGAATGAATCGGATATGCTTTTCCGCCAACCTCCAGCCGGGTGGGCAGCCGCCAGCTGCTCATACCTGCACCCCGCGCGCGGCGCGCGCTGCCTGGGCCTGCTGCACGGCCAGCGTGGCTTTGGCATCCGCGCACTGGCGGGCACCGGCTTCCAGAATGGGCTGCAATGCCGCAAACAGATTGGTGATGACCCGCTCGCCGTTGCCGGCAACCGCCAGCAGATTGGTGCCGCCCAGCATGGCGTCAAAATCATTGCCGGGGCCAAATACTTCCGCCAGCAGCCCCTTGGCGCGCTGATCCGCCTGGGCCAGCAGCTGTATGGCATCGGTCCCAGTGGGGCTTTGCGCCTGCACCTGCTGTTCCAGCTCTTGCAGCTGATTTTGCAGGGTGCAAAAACGGCTGTAAACATTGGGGTCGCTGGGGTTAAAGCGCAGCACTCCGCCGCCGTGCTCCGGCCCGCCATTGACCGCGTATTCGCGCAGGCCGGTATCAATCGTAAGTTGTTCCATAAAGCCTCCTTTAATGCAACAGAAATCTGTAATCACAATAGCTAAAAAATGGTGAAGCGCTGCTGCACACTTCACGAAGAAAAAAGGTGAACAAGAGAATTTTGGTGTACCCTCTGCCAAGGGAACGCCAAACAAAACTTACAGCGGAAATACCGGAATCCTAGGGTGTATCTGAAAAGTCAAAAATTTAGTCTATTTCTACAAACATAGTGGGATTTTGCCTTAAAAAGCCTTGGAATCCACAAAGGATTCCTGTGACTCTTTGCCTTAAATCCTGCTTGTGTTTGCGAAATATCCATCTTTTTCTTGTTTTCAAATACACTTTAAGGCAGGTGAACGATATTGGGAAAAGAAATCCTAAACGTAAAACGCAGCCCGGCAGCCGCCGATTTGGGCATTATACAGAACAATTAAAAGATAGCGAAAAACCTATCATTCCAGTATTCTGTAAAATTCTGGACCTTGTGGCTATCATAACGCAATATTACAGAAATGTCAACAATAAAATTCAGAAAACCGAAATTGCGATGGAATACCGGTACCGTAATACTCCACAAAAGCCCGCAAACATAAAAACTCTCCGCCGCACAGTGCAATGTTGTGGGCGGAGGGAGAGCCGTGTTTGGAGTGATTTGCTGTGTTAGAGCGCGGCAGCAAAACAAAAATGATGCAGACAAAAGTAAACGAGAGGAGATAAGCAGACGGGAAACATCCGGCACAACACAACAAAAAAGCTCCAGCGCCTTCTACCCTTATGGCGCTGGAGCGAACTTACTTGATTGGAGTCATAGCCTCATACCCGATTGTATTATTTTTCGGACCGTTTGCACATTTTCATGGCAACCTCATCCTTTAACTTTAATCGAATGTTTTTAAACCTGGTTTTCTTTGTTTTGCAAATCGGAAACGGGTTTCATTCGCTGTTGTTCGATGATTTTGCGTTTGCTTGAAATTTCTGATTCCCTTTGGTTCGTTATTTGCTGCCTGGAAACATTTTGCAAGGAAAACGATTCTTGGTGCATCTGTGGAACGGGGAAGTGAACTTCAATAATTTTGTGCAGGGTACCTGAATTTGATGCCAGAGGTTGATTCCTCTTTGCTCTAGTACATCGGAGTTTCTCCTTTTGGGGACGGTGCGCTTGCACCAGCCAGATCAGGTGAAGCATTATTTGTTCGGCGGAGTTAGATCTTTCATAACAATCACCGGTGATTCTGGGTTTCTATTTACGCTTTTGCGTACCAGGTTTTGAACCTGTAATTTTCTATTTAGAATCCTGTCGTCAGTTCTTCATCTAATCTATATAAACGCGGGGAACTTTTTCTGACGGGATTTCCTGAGCACTGCATTTTAAGCAAGCTACGAACCTTGCATCTTAACTTTTATATCTTTTACAGGTAATGACCTGCGGCTGTTAATGAGGTTCGTTTGCTTTCAGCAGGCCCAGGCCCGCCGGTGATGAATGGGATCTTTGAAATTAGCCATTGGACTTGAGCCTCCTTCCTTACGAATCCTGCCGGCTTTGCCATCTTACTTTCAAGTCCTTCGGTAGCCTCCCGGTCCCTGCTTTCCCGGAGTTCTTCAAGTGTTCCCATTTAGACCTCTTACTGGAAGCCTTTGCGAAATCTGCTTGAAGCTGTCGGGAAAACCGCCGTGCCTTGTTCCGATGCTATTGAAAGTGGCTTTTGCTTGGAGCTTTTAGCTCCTTATCTCCGGCTGTTTTCTTTCTGTGACTATACTATACAATACCCTAAGGAATTTGTCTATTCGCAGATATCCCAAACAAAATATGAATTATTCGTGCATGTTATGGATAGATATTGCCTTGACGAATGTGGTATAATAAATATGTTGGGTGTGCAAAAGCGTGGGCCTGTCGGTTGGCAGGCCCACGCTTTTTAGTTTGTATTGAAGAATCGTTAAAGTAATAGAGAAAAGAAGCGAAAAGAAGTCAGCCCCAGAAATCATCACAATAAGCATTTGGTAATCAGGCAGCCCCAATTCCTAATTGCTCATTCCTAATTTCTAATTCAACTCCTAACTCCTAACTAATTCACATGCTCTCCGGCACCGTAACCTTGAACATGGTCAGCACGTTGCGGATCACGCTGCGCACGGCCAGGCACAGGGCCATGCGGCACTGGCGAACGGCAGGGTCAGCTTCCAGAATGCGGCAGGCATTGTAGAAGCGGTGGAACGCCGTGGCAATGTCGATAACATAACGGGTAATGCGGGCCGGGTCATACTTTTCTGCTGCGGCAGCAATCTCAGCCGGGAAAGCGGAAAGCAGACGCAGCAGAGCCTGCTCGCTGGGGTCAGTCAGCAGGCTGGCATCCAGGGCATCGGCACCCTCAAAGGTCACACCGGCGGCTTCCAGCTTTTTCAGCACGGAGCAGATGCGGGCGTGGGCGTACTGGACATAGTAGACCGGGTTTTCGCTGTCGTTGCGCACAGCCAGGTCAAGGTCGAAATCCAGAGTGGAGGAGCTTTCGCGCTGGTTGAAGAAGAAACGTGCGGAATCAATGGGCACTTCGTCCAGCAGGTCGGTCAGGGTGATGGCCTTGCCGGTACGCTTGCTCATACGCACCGGTTTGCCGTCGCGCATCAGGTTGACCATCTGCATCAGCACAACATCCAACTTGGTGCCGTCCAGGCCAACGGCGTCCATGGCACCCTTCATGCGGGCTACATGGCCGTGATGGTCGGCACCCCAAATGTCGATGGCACGGTCAAAACCGCGCACGGCCAGCTTGTTGTAATGGTAGGCGATGTCGGCGGCAAAATAGGTGGGAATGCCGTTGGCGCGTACCAGAACTTCGTCTTTGGCTTCCTCTTCGCCGTCGGCGTTTTCGTCCTTCTTGCGGTTTACAACGCCGTACTTGGAAGCATACTGGGCGCTGCGGTACATGATGGCACCGTCCTCGGCCTTGTAGCAGGCACCCTTGTCCATCAAGATTTTGATGACATCATCCACAGCGCCGCTCTTGTGCAGGTCGCTTTCGTGGAACCAGACATCATAGGTGATGCGGTACTTGCCCAGGTCGCGCTGCAGCCCGGCAATGTTCTTGGGCAGGGCATCGGCAATCAGGGCATCTTTCAGCTCTTCAAAGTCCTTATCGACATAGGAATCGCCGTGAATTTCGGCAAACTCTTTGGCGCGAGCAATAATGTCAGCGCCCTGGTAGCATTCTTCCGGCAGGGGAACGGCCTCTTCGCCTTTGTACAGCTGCAGGTAGCGGATGGCCAGGCTCTTGCCGAACTTCTGGATCTGGTTGCCTGCATCGTTGATGTAGAACTCGCGGGTTACATCATAACCGGCCCAGTCCAGGCAGGCAGCCAGGCAGTCGCCCAGAGCACCGCCGCGGGCGTTGCCCATGTGCATGGGGCCGGTGGGGTTGGCGGAAACAAATTCAACGTTGTAGCGCTTGCCTGCACCGCCGTCCGTGCGGCCGTATTCCGACTCAGTGGCAGCAGCCTGCAGCACGCTGGTAAACCAGTGGGCACCCAGGAACAGGTTGATGAAGCCGGGGCCTGCGATCTCTACACGGTCGAACAGGCTGCCCTCCAGGTTCAGGTGGTCCACAATGGCCTGTGCAATCTGGCGCGGAGCCTTGTGGAACGCACGGGCACCGGCCATGGCGGCGTTGGATGCAATATCGCCGTTTTTGACATCGGCGGGAATCTCAACAATAAATTCCGGCAGCGGGGCTTCCGGAAGGGAACCGTCCGCCACAGCAGCATTCAGCGCGCCGGTCAGCAGCTCACGCGCCGTATCCAGCGCAGCCTTGCGGGGGTTATAGTATTTGTAATTCACGTTGTACCTCCAGTTTGGAAGTTAGGAGGGAGGAGTTAGGGGTTAGGAGTTTAAGGTGCGGCCTGCGCCGCAATTTTGAAAAACAGCCGCACAGCTGATCATTAAAATTTGTGCGCGTCAGCGCACACCAAAAACTCCTAACTCCTACTTCCTAACTCCTAACTAAAAATTTATTCAACTTCAGTTTCCTGCTTTTTCAGCGGTTCTACTGTGATAAGCACGGAATTGCGGCTGATTAAGGTTTCGGCGCCGGAATCCAGCGTGTAGCTGAACTGCAGCTCGCCGCCATCCGGCAGCAGGTTGTGCTCAATCACATCAGCGGCCACGCCAAGGCTGATGGAACCGTACCCGGTTTCGTAATGGCACAGGTGGCGGATGCCTTTTTCAATAATCAGCTGGCTGGATGTTTTGCCAAAGCGGGTCATGCTGACCAGCCGGGCATCCTGGCTGACGCGCACCGTGGTGGTACATCCGGCGTAACCGGTGGCTTCGGTTTCAGCATACACGATGTAGTAGCTGTTGCCGCGCTGCACAAAGTTGCCGCGGGTCATCAGCTCCACGGTGTCGTTTTCGCCGTTCTGCTCCATGGTGCCTTTGATGGTGATGAGGTAATTTTCTTCAACAGGTTTTGCCATAATAGTTTAATTCCTTAATACGTTTCAATGGCGATCTGTTCCACCGGGCCGCCCGCTTCGCTGCCCATGAACAGCCGCTCCTGCTTGGCAAAGCCGTCCGGGGTATCGCTGACAAAAAAGCGGGTGGTGCCGCCGGTGCTGCGCCCGCTGGAAATCCCAAGGTCATCCAGCGCGGTGGCGGCGGCAATGGCGGTCAGCTTGCCGGGGTCAATCAGCGTTACGCTGTCGCCCACAAAATCGCCGATCATTTTTTTCAGCAGCGGGTAGTGGGTGCAGCCAAGGATCAGGGTGTCAATGCCGGAATCCCGCACGGGGGTCAGGTATTCCTCAATCATCAGCTGGGTCACTTTGTCGCCGTTCACATAACCGTTTTCAACCAGCGGTACAAACAGGGGGCAGGCGCGGGCAAAAATCTGAACCCCCGGCACCAGATCTTTCAGCTGGGTGGCATAAGAATCGCTGCGGATGGTGGCCGCTGTGCCGATCACGCCGATGCGTTTGTTTTTGGTGGCGGCAGCAGCTGCGCGGGCTGCCGCACCGATCACGCCGGTGTAGGGTACCGGCAGCTGGGCAGCTTCCGCCGAAGGATAGGTGGAAGATACTGTGCCGCAGGCCGCCATAATGAACTTGACATTCTGGGAAAGCAGGAACCGGATATCCTGTTGGGCGTACCGCACGATCACATCGTGCCCGCGGGAACCGTAAGGCACGCGGCCGGTATCGCCAAAATACACAATATCTTCGCCCGGCAGCAGGCGGCGCAGCTGGCGCACGGCGGTCAGCCCGCCAAGGCCGCTGTCAAATACGCCGATGGGACGAGTATCCATCAGTAAGCACCTCGCTTTTTGCTCAGTGCAAGGCCGATTAGCTTATCAACCAGGGCGGCAAAGCTGTAGCCCTCGTTTTCCATCAGCTTGGGGTACATGCTGATGGGGGTAAAGCCCGGCAGGGTGTTCAGCTCATTGCAAAGCACGCGTCCTGTGCCGTGCTCTACAAAGAAATCGCACCGGGCAAGACCAGCGCAGCCCAAAGCCAGGTAAGCGCGGGCGGCCAGCGTTTTGACTTCGTCCAGCTTCTGGTCCGGCAGGTGGGCGGGAATCACCGTCTTGGATATACCGTTTTTATACTTGTCGTCATAGGTATAAAACTCTGCGCCGGCCAAAATCTCGCCGGGGCGGGTGGTGCGCACTTCCTGCGGGTTATCCGGGTTGCCAATGGCGGCACATTCCACTTCCTGCCCATCAATAAACTCTTCAAACACCACTTTGTCATCTTCCCGCAGGGCGGTGTCAATGGCGGTGTTCAGCTCTTCACGGTTGTGGGCCTTGGTGATGCCCACGCTGGAACCCGCATTGGCCGGTTTGACAAAGATCGGGTAGGGCAGGCGGTTTTCCACGCGGGTCAACAGGGCGCTGCGCTGGGTTTCCGCTTCGGCTCGGACGGCGCTGCACCAGTGGCAGTGGGGCACATGATAGGCGTCCATGATGGTATTGGCAACGGCTTTGTCCATGCAGGCAGCGGATGCCAGAACGCCGCAGCCCACATAGGGGATGGCAGCCAGCTCCAGCAGGCCCTGAATCGTGCCGTCCTCGCCGTTTTTGCCGTGCAGGATGGGGGCGACCACATCCACCGGCAGCAGTTCATAGCCGTTGGCGCTGTGCACCAGCAGGCCATGGTCGCTGCGGTCCGGGCTGAGCACGCAGGGCACGCAGGAAGCATCCTGCTCCCAGCTGCCGCTGCGCATGCCCTCGGTAGAGCCGCTGTATTTCAGCCAGCGGCCCTGTTTGGTAATGCCCACCAGAATCACTTCATATCGGTCCGGCATGGTGGCAAGGGCATCCGCCCATGCCGCAGCCGAAACACAGCTGACCTCATGCTCGCTTGAACAGCTGCCAAACAGCAGGGCCACGCGGATCTTGTTTGCTTGTTGTTTCATATTGTCAGGTATGCTCCCTTTTTGTTTTCGGCCGGTTCCGGGACAGTTTGCCGCCGGAACCTGGCTGTATGGCATAACACTACACTTTAATACTATATCATATTTATGCGGTTTATGCCAGTGGTTGTCCGCTATTTCCGGGATTTTTTGCGCAAAACAAAATCCCCGCAGCCCGCCGGTGCAAAACCGGGGCCGCAGGGGATAAGATACGATACTTTAAGCCGGATTTTCCACAATTTTTAAGGCAACACCTCATAATTCTAAGTGCCAATACGGCGAGCGAGGTGCGGCAGCTGCTAAGCCAAAAGCGCAGATAATACTGGATGTCTTATCGAGCATTTTGGCAACGCAGATGCCGTGCCGCAGCCGCCGGAGCGGTGCTTAAGCCGTCAGGCGGGAATTGTGCGGTATTGCCTTAAGGAACTTGTGGAGAACAAAAGGCTTCGGGAGCAGCGGTTATACGTACTTGGCAATAATGGAGTTCACCGCATCAGGGTCAGCTGCGCTCCAGGTCTGCCAGTTCTGGCCTGCGGCTGCAGCAGCCTGGCCCAGCTCCACCAGCAGGGCGGGGAGCTGCTCTTCATATACGGTGCCGATGGTATCGCCAAAGTGGGCATGGCCCAAAGCATCGGACCCGCCCAGGAAGATGGCAAACGCCGGGGCAGGCTTGCCGCCCGGCACCGCTTTAACCGTGCCCTGGAAGCCGATAGCTGCGGCCTGGTGGCCGGAGCAGCTGGACGTGCAGCCGGAAATGCAGACTTTGGGCAGGGCACCGTCCGGAATGTTAGCCTCCCGCACGGCCTGCACAGCGCGCTGCAAAACGGACTGGCTGTCCCGCACGCCCTGCTGGCAGATAGAAGCGCCGATGCAGGCAACGCTGGTCTCAAACAGCGTTTTGGCACCATCTGCGGTGGCATCCAGCACAGCGGCAGCTTCGTCTGCCGTCAGGTTGATGATGTACAGCGTTTCATTGGGGGCAACGCGGCATTCGCAGCCGGGAATGGTGCTGAGCAGGTTGTCCAGCTGCACCAGTTTTTCCGGGATCAGGCGGCCGCCGATGGGGTGGTACGCCACAGCGTACAGCCCCGGCTGTTTTTGGGCAATGGCGCGCGGGTCATCCAGCGTGCCGGTGCCGGTTTTGGTAATGGCGGCGGGGGTCAGGTGCAGTTTCAGGCTTTCGTCCGTCTTGGCAGCGGCAACGTTCTCCAAAAAGACGCGGCGCAGCTCGTCCGGGCCAAGGGTCTCCTGCATAAAGCGGGTGCGGGCCCTGGCGCGGTTCTGGTAATTGCCGTGCTGGCAGAAGGTGGTGATCATGCCGCGGATATAGTACAGCACATCCTCTGCGGGCAGAGATTCTGCCGCCAGAATGCCCATGCGCCAGCCGCCGCCCAGGCCGCCGGCAATGTACAGCTTAAAGGTGCCGTCCGGCTGCGCCACAAAGCCCATATCGCGGAACGCGGTGTGCACACAGTCATCCACGCCGTTGCAGAACGCAACCTTCAGCTTGCGCGGCATGTGGATGTCACGGCAGATGGAAAGCAGATACTCCGTTGCGGCCTCGGCCCAGGGCATAACGTCAAAAGCTTCGCCGGGCTGCACGCCGGTCAGGGGGCTGGCCTGAATGTTGCGGGGGTTATCACCGCCGCCGCCGCGGGTGATAATGCCGCAGGGGATGGCGGCCTCCATGATGGCAGGCACCTCGTCCGGGGTCAAATCGTGCATCTGGATCGCTTCGCAGGTGGTCAGCTTCAGGAATGGCACATGGTACTGCTGAACAGCCTGTGCCATAAAGTGCAGGCGCTCCGGCGTGACCCGGCCGCCCGGCAGGCGCAGCCGCAGCATATGCTTGGCGGCATCGCGCTGGGCATAACTGCCAAACCCGCCGGAAATGCCCTTGTAGTCCTTGCGGGCAATTTCGCCCTGGGCAAAGGAGTGGATCGTGTTGGAAAAGCCGCCGATTTCTTCGCGGTAAGTGTTGAGCCATTGCTGGTCCATGGTTGGAACCCCCATTACATCCTAGGGTGTATCTGAAAAGTCGAAACTATCGTCTATTTCTACAAACGCAGCGGGATTATGCGTTAAAGTGCTTTGGAATCCACAAAGGATTCCAAGGCTCTTTGCCTTACATCCTGCTTGTGTTTGCGAAATATCCGTCATTTTCTTTGTTTTCAGATGTACCTTAGATACTTTTTACTATACATCTTTTACGCCAAAACGTAAAGGGGGAAACCGCTGATGCATGAGCTGAATCAACACAAGATCGCCGCCCTGCTGCCGCAGCGCAGGGCGCAGAGCAACAAGGGCAATTACGGCAGTGTGGCTGCCGCAGCGGGCAGCCTTGCTTACCGGGGGGCTGCCGCCCTTTGCGTGGAGGGTGCGCTGCGCACCGGGGCCGGGCTGGTGTACCTTGCCAGCGTGGAGCCGGTGATCCAGTTGGTGCTGACCCGCACGCCGGAATGCTGTGCCCTGCCCTGCCGCACCGACGCGGACGGCGGGATTCTGGCCGCAGATGCCGCCGCCGTGCGCCAGCGCTTTACGGAAAAGCCTGCGGTCCTGCTGGCTGGGCCGGGGCTTGGCCCCAGTGCGGCACGTACCTTGAACGCCCTTCTGACGGCGGATGCCAAGTGGAAAGCCGCCGTGCTGGATGCGGACGCCCTGAATGCACTGGCTGCCGGGGAGCTGGGGCAGTTCCCGCTTTTGCCCACCGATACCGTGCTGACCCCGCACCCCGGCGAGGCAGCCCGCCTGCTGGGGTGCAGCGTGGCGCAGATCCAGACTGACCGCCCCGCCGCCGCGCAGGAGCTGGCGGAGCGGTATGGCTGCGTTGCGGTGCTGAAAGGTTCCGGCACGCTGATTGCCGCACCGGGGCGTGAGATGCTGCACAACCCCACCGGAAATCCCGGCCTGGCCCGCGGCGGCAGCGGGGATGTACTGGCCGGGATGCTGGCTGCCCTGCTGGCCCAGGGGTTAGCGCCCTTTGACGCCGCAGCCTGCGCGGTATGGCTGCATGGCGCCGCTGCGGACCGCTGCGCCGCCCGCACCAGCCAGCTGACAATGCTGCCACATGATATTTTAACGGATCTTGCGGATGTTGTGAAAGAGCTTACAGGGAGATAATAAATAAGGCAGTGCTGCCAGGCAAAGGACAGCACTGCCTTTTTATGGTTTGGCTTTTGCATGATCCCGGGGGTGAAATATTGAGAAAGACCCGTCATGTGGGACAGCAGGCATCGCCCCCTACAGATAGTTTACGGCGTTTGTGGCAGTCAACAAGGTTCCTCTGCGGCGCGATGAGGGCATCGCGTCCTACCCGCATTTTCAAGGGCAACATCGCACAATTCCCGCCTTACGGCTTAAGCACCGCTCCGGCGGCTGCGGCACTTAGAATTATGCGGTATTGCCCAATGTTTGTATGCAACTTCAACATGTGCTGTGGGGAACGGTCTTGACCGCTCCGGAGCATTGCCTTTACAAAAATCTTCGGCAAGCATCTGTTTCCTTATTCCATTCTCCGCACGCTGAGGACAAGGCCCTGTTTATCCCAGCCAAAATCTGCCACGGCGCCGCCGCGCTCCAAAAGGCGCGGCAGGGCGGGGTCCTGCAAGTGTACGCGGCGCACCGTGCTGCCGCGGCCCACCGGGGTGTGGGCCGCAAACACCAGCAGCTGCTGGCTGTCCAGCGGCACCACGGCGCGCAGGGTAAGGCCAGATGCCAAATATTGGGCGCATAGTTCCTCGCCGTCCGGGGTGGGGGTCAGCGGCAGGGCGGCCCAGATATGGTAGCTGGCGCAGCGCTGTTTGGCCAGCCCCAGCGCCATGGCCAAAAAGCGCCGCACCGGCAGGTACTGCGCGGTAAAGGCGGGCGGTGCCAGCACAATGCCCTGGCCGTCCGCCCCAAAGCCAGCTGCGCGCAGCGCGAGCGCCAGACGGCTTTGGCCAAACATGGGCAGCATGCCCATGGCGGCCTGTAACGTGTCGGTTCCGGCATAGTCCCCCAGAACGGCATTGGTCTGCAGCAGCGCGGCGGTATCGGGGCCGTCGGGGATGCCGCAGGCGGCGCACAGCTGATCCATTGCAGGTGCATCCTGCGGGGTAAGCAGCTGCGCGTGGAACATATCAAGATTGGTTTCGGTCATCAATAACAATGGAATACCCTCCCATACCGCCCGCCGGGCGCGGCAGGCGGTGAATTTGCATCCCTATTGTATGATGCCGCCGCCAGCAAAAATGCGCGAAACCTGCAAAAAGGTTCCACGCATTTTTCGTTTGGGGCAATACCGCATAATTCTAAGTGCCGATACGGCGAGCGAGGTGCGGCAGCTGC
>OGFF01002269.1_pt1 | contig 17195 bp, 8 predicted proteins | sample 1570751 | NCBI WGS metagenome assembly OGFF01 (sample SAMEA2581951, study PRJEB24529) | metagenome | biome: Human gut stool | place: China | collected 2011 | reverse complement strand
ACGGATAATACACCGGATTCTGAATCAATATAGCATCTCCCGGATCAGTAAATGCTTTCACCGCTGCGCCCAGAGCAAATACCACGCCGGGAGTCTTCACGATCCACTCCCTCTTTGTTTCCCATTGATGATTTTTCTTCATCCAATTCATGATAGCATTGTAATAGTGATCCTTGGGCTGCGTATAGCCGTAGATTCCATGCTCCACTGCTGCGTGAAGGCTCTTTGTGATTTCTTCGGATACCTGGAAATCCATATCCGCAACCCACAGGGGAAGTACCTCTGCTGGCTTTCCCCGCTCCACAGCAAAATCATATTTCAGGCAGTTTGTTCCCTTACGATTTATAATTTTATCAAAATTGTATGTAGTCATACAGCTAACCATACCTTTCTCAAAATCTGCAAATTTCCAGGCACTTCCGTCCCATACAGACCATATTCCACGTTAATTTACTACATAATCCTTTTATCAGTCATCATACCATTTCTTCCATTGGAAAGCACCCTGCACATCTTATCCCGATGCTTTCCGGTGCGTCATCCTGTGGAAACCTTCAACGTAGCTGGCTGAATTACTATGTATACCAATCACCCCCCCTCAGGCAAAAGCCTGCACCAGGTCTGCCAGCAGGTCATCGATATTCTCAATACCAACGGACATTCTCAGAAGCTTCTCGTCCACTCCAAGGGCCTCTCTGACCTCTACGGGTACATCTGCATGGGTCTGCTTCATGGGATAGGTCAGAAGACTTTCCACGCCTCCCAGGCTTTCTGCAAAACGGATCAGCTTTACGCTCTCCAAAATTTTAACAGCTTTCTCCGCAGAATTCAATCGGAAAGAAATCATTCCGCCATAGCCGCTGCACTGTCTGTCAATCAGCTCCTTATCCGGTCTGGAATCCAGTCCGATATAATAGACTTCTTCCACTTCCGGTCTCTGTTCCAGCCAGTGTGCGATGGCCAGGGCATTCTTCTGGTGCTGTTCCATGCGGACAGCCAGTGTCTTGATGCCGCGAAGCAACAGCCAGCTGTCAAATGCAGACAGACAGGCTCCTGTAGTCTTGTAGATATTATAGAGCTGGTCATACAGAGCATTATCCTTCACCACCAGAAAACCGGACAAAGTATCATTATGTCCTTCCAGATATTTGGTTCCACTGTGTACCACGATATCAGCTCCTAATGTCAACGGCTTCTGGAAATAAGGAGACAGAAATGTGTTATCCACGATCAACAGGCATCCATTCTCATGCGCAAGATCTGCAATTGCCTGAATATCCGCTACTTTCATCATCGGATTGGACGGTGTCTCCAGATAGATAGCTTTTGTCTCCGGGCGCAACGCTGCCTTCACCGTATCCACGTTGGAAGTATCTACACAATCAACGGAAATACCATTCTTGCGACTGATCATGTTCCACAGTCTTAATGTTCCGCCATACAGATCATCGGTAGCGATCAGATGATCTCCGGGAGAAAAGATTTCCATCATTGCAGTGATTGCCGCCATTCCCGTAGAAAATGCCAGTGCCTCTGTTCCCTGTTCCAACAGAGCAACCGTCTTCTGCACTTCGTCTCTGGTGGGGTTACTGCAGCGGGAATAATCATATCCCGTACTCTTCCCCAGTCCCGGATGCGCATACGCCGCATTCTGATAAATGGGCATGCTGATGGCGCCGAACGGATCCTTTCTCTCATTACTTCCCTGGACACATATGGTCTCTGCTGCAAATGCCATCTTTTTCTCCTCCTATGTCTATGTATACTATATTATTCCCTTTATATTTCCTACTGTTCCAGTAGGTATAGTATATATTTATCATAGTACATAGAAAAAGTCAAGTTTCTATTCCATATTTACCAATAAAGTTTCATTTCTTTCTCAGCTTCCTGCTCTGAGATATTCAGTTTCAGTCTCACCTTTTGTAAAGTTTCTTCATAACTGGTATTAAAATCCTTGCACATTATAATAATTCCTTGCGCAACTCCCTGAGAAATCCCCTGCGAAATTCCCTGTGCAATCCCTTTTCTTGTATACTGATCAAATAATTCACACACCCTGATCTCATCCTCCTCTTTGATTCCCATTTCTTTTAATGCATCTCCGGTATCATCAACATTTGTATCTCCGGATAATACCCGTAGCATCTTAACTGTTGCTTCTTTATGAATCACTTTCCGGTCCGACCGATAGCCATCTCCCTCTGCAAGATAATCCACGATGATTCTCATATCACTTTGAAAAAGCTCTCGTATTTCTCTGGGTAAATGACGCATTTCCCAAACATGAAGTTGTACATCATCTACATACTTCCATATAATATCTGCAGTCGCCCCTTCTTCATCAAATAACCGGTGCAAACTGCATCCCCCTTTCCACCTGCTCTTTCCCCAGTATAACACAATTTCTATCACAGGATATAGGCTCGGATTTTGTTTTTCATATTGTCTGCGGTATTCTCCACCTGCATACCCGGCCTTGCGCAATACCATACCCTTATCCACCTTTGTCTGATTGGCAAATAAATACAATACCTTAGGCACCCCATTTACCACATGGTACTTTGCTACATCTTCCAATTGATTTCGCAATCCATTTTCTTTATCCAAGTAAAGACTCTCAGTAGCCGCCGACAACATTTCATAATCTTTAACCCTTCTTCTCCCTTCATGTAACAGAACATTAATAATGTCCGCCGCCACATCCGCATAGCTTTCAAAATTTTTCGTCACAATATCGTTTGTTTCCAATAGTTTCCTCCCTGTCCGATTGTTCTGTCAATCCATGAATTCGCGGCGATCCGCCATCGACTGCATCTACGCATTAAAACTTTTTCAGAATATTGCCTATATAGACTTTCTTAAGATGTGATTACTATAGCATACATATATTGATTCTGCAAGAAAATCCCGCCCAAAAACTCTCACAAAAACAAGGCTGCGGAAATTGGTTATTTTCCACAGCCCTGCTCTTTGTGCAATTTGTCTTTTCTGTTTTGAGCGCAAATTCTTTAATCCAGGTCAAACAGTTCCGCCGCGCTGACGGTCAAGCTCTTAACAGCACCTTCGGTCCGCTTGGATCCGTTGTCGTAAACGGTCGTAGCACGGATATAGATGGTGGCGGCATCCTGATCGTTAAGCGTCATCTTGCCGCTGCCGGAGAACAGGCCCATCTCCGATGCAGGGAATGCCAGCGTGTATACACCGTCACTGGTCACAGAATAATACGACGTACCTGTGACATAATAGTCCTTTCCACCTTCCGTAAAGTGATTGTCTCCGCCGGCAATCACATGTGCTCCCACTTCCGCTTTGGCAGAATTTGTCACTGTAAGTCCGGTCAGAGGCTTCACCTTCAGTGTGCCCTTGCCGTATGCGATCTCCATGGCATCCGCATCCGTGGATTCCTTGAAGAACTCTACCCGGATCTCCGTTGCTGAAGACAGGATGTTGTAATCGGTAGCCTTGAAATCCACCTGAATCTTATTGCTGCGATCCAGGATCATCTTGTTGGCAGCATCATACATCATATATACGGAGTCAATGGTGTTGCCGTTGTCATCCCGGAAAAATACGGAAGGTGCCTTGGTTCCGGCATTGTAAGCTGCTACCATGGTGTTAACAAACAGCTTCTTCTCCGCCATTCCTGTAGGCTCCGTATGTCCCGCACCGGAATACGTGACATTGCCCATGCTGTAAATATAATAGTTATTTACCACATCTTTGGGGCTGACATTATACAGGTTCACACCATTGTCATTGCCCCGTCCGTTGTTCCTCTCAGTCTGTGTCTTTCTGGTCTTGGCATTGTCGGACAGGTCAGACAGACAATACCATACCACAATATCATTTTTGCCGTCTCCATCCTTATCCAGCTCCATGTTCGGCTGCAGCCACTGATAATGTGTTGCCGCCACTGTCAGAGTCTGCTGTTCTTCTGTAGTGATCTGATAAGGATAATTAGTGATCTGTCCTTGATTTACCTGCGAAACGATCATATCAGGACCGGCACCGTCTCCGAATTCCTTGTAATCTCCCAGCACCGTGATCTGCCCCTGAGAGTTCGTTGTCTTATCCATACCCTGATAAAACAGAGAATTGCGAATCGGAAAATAGAAACTCGTATAAGACGTTCCTTCCCGCAGGATCGCATTGATCCGATTCTGCACATAACGGACTGTCGTATATTTGGTCGTACCCTCGATATTTCCGACCGTCTGATCACTGCTCCGGTCCGTTCCCGGCTTCCATGCCGTATCGTAATTGTACTGCGTGTCCAGAATATTGTAATAAGCATCATAACGCTTTCTCTGGGCATCGGATAAACTGGAATTGTTCCTCTGGTCATCATAATATTCCAGCAACGCACCATAACGATCCAGCCCTACCGCCGCACGCATGGTCTTGTTGAACTCGTAGCCCCAGTACCAGCCTTTACCGCTACCGGCCTTACTGTTGATATAAGAACTGCTGTCATGGGTAAACAGGACACTCTTGCCATCCTCAATATAATCGCGGATTGCTTCAGATACTGCCATATTTTTCAGGCTCTGATCCTTGCCTCCGAACTGATAATTGTCTCCAAATCCAAGGATCAGCATATCGTACTGCTGGAAAGTGGTGTATGCCGCATTGTAATAGGCTTCCGACTTCTGTTCATCGGTCTTAAGCTTTTTCAACTGATCGTCTGAAATCAATCCGTTGATAAAAGTTGAAGTCTTCACGGAATCAATAGATACATTAAATTCCCGGATACCGCTTAACAGTGACTTTACATCACTGTCACTTTCCAGATTCCACAGTGTCTTGTCATTAGATGCTTTTCTGTCGGACATCAGCTGCAATACCTGAATATCCACTCTGGAACCTCTGTCCACTGCCGTATAACCGGACACTGCGGTTCTCACCAGTGCATCAGAATTATCAAAGAAGATCATCTTCCAGGGCAATACTCCCTGATAATCATCCGGCAGCACTCTGACTACCTTATAGGTATATCCGGTGCGCAGCTCGTAATGGCCACCGTCATTCTTCGCCACTTCCTTCCATTCCTGCCCGGATCTGACATACAGATTCAGTCCGGAAAGCTCCTCCGTGGAGGAAAGTGTCTGCCCGATTACATCGGAACCGGAAAAGCGACCGTCGGAGTTCTTATCAATATACAGCTTGCAATCATACGTCGTGCTCACCTGGGAGGCAGCCGCATCATTGGACAGAGCAAAAATATACTGCAGATAGAACTTACCGTCCGTCATCTTCAGGAACGCATCGTTGATACCGTCCCCGTTGTAATGCAGCTCTGTAGGAATATAATCTTCCCCAAGATTTTTCACCCATTCGATCTGCAGTTTGGACAGATTCAGATGGTTGCCAAAGTTTCTCTGTCTCTCTTCTCTTGCTTCCTTTGCCGCCTTTGCGGCAGCCAGCGCCTCTTTGCTGTCATCCGCCGCCTTTTCTGCTGCTCCGGGTACTAGCTGACTCTCCGCAAATACATTCTCCTGCCAGTATTTGTAATTGCCGCTTTCATCCGTGGACAAGGCAAACTGTATCAACTGGTAAAAATAGGAACTTTCGTCCACTGTTGCCGTATTGGCACTCACCTTACCGTCAATTCCCGTCAGAAGTGCATTCGCAAATACTACCGGATACCCGGCGGAAATATACTGCTCGAACTCCTTTTCTCTGGTGGAGTTCATATCGTTTCCGGGTCCCCGATACTGATTGGAAGTGTGACTTAAAGAATCATCCTTCAGACGGTTCTTGTTATCATCCGATTCATCCTTATAATCATACAGATCCCCGATATGCGTATAGATCAGCCCATTCATGGAACTGTCATTGTAAACGGTCTGATTGTTTTTCACATTCATGGTTCCGGTGCGGGCACCCACATAGATCATATCATATCGATCGTTGAGATCCTCTATCTTGCCAATGAACTCTGCGGAAGCCATCTGGGTAATGGAAATCCTTCCACCGTAACTGCTCTGCCCCAGAAATCCTTTCACGGAATCTGCAGATAAAGCTCCGGTTCCGAAATCATAACAGGGCTCCAGATCCAATACCGCAAGGCTGTCCTTTACCTGGCTTCTGTGCAGATACCAGTTCATAATATATCTGGTGATGGAAGCTTTGCTGATCTCTTCATTCAAAGTGACCGCCGTGGCATTTTCCTGTGTGATCAGAAAATTCTCGTAGCGGATCTCTTTCAGGACATCCGTGTAGATCCATGCTCTTGTCGTATCTGACTTCAGATCCGTCAGATAATCCTCTGCCGCATAAGCTTTGGAACTGTCGTTGTTCAGGTATACATTTTCGTTCAGGTATTCCTTCAAGGTATCCAACGTCAGGGTATCCGCATTTGCCGCCTGCATTGCAGACGCATAGGATCTGATATTTCCCTCTGCCGCGCTTTTCAGCGTATCGACACTTACATTTTCCCAATAGGAATCTCCCTGACTTGCGATTGCGTTTGCCACATTGTCATCCGACACCTGCAGCAGAGTCAATGCCAGTTTCGTCAACACTTCATTGCTCTGGGTGCTGTTCTTGGCATAAAAATTATAATCCATGATCACCGGCACTCTGGCTGCAGCGGTTCTGATCCCGCTGTCGTCCACGCCAAATGCCAGCTTTGCGATCACGGTTGCCGCAGAGACCATATTGGACGGCTCTGCCCCGTAATTTCCCTGACCGGAAAAATAGAACAGATCCACATCTGCCAGATCAATTCCACAATAAGAATCCTCCGCTGTAATGGAAGCATCTGCCAGATCAGCCAGTTCCTGCAGGGTAAGTGTTGTCACTTCGATCTTCAGTGTATCGATATCGTCTCCGGTGGCTGTACCACTCTCATAACGACTGGTACCGGACAGATTCAGGACATTTTTCTTGAACCATTCTTTGTTGTAGAAACCGCCGTTATAGGCAATAGTCTCCGTAGCATCTTCTCTGTCATCCCCTACAAAATCATAGCTGTTGGCGGTGTCAAAGCCCGCTTCCCCCTTGTAAGTAACCTGAAGGGAACCCGGTGTCACCATAGTGTAGCTGCCGGCCTCATCCTTACGATAGGTATCGATCAGACGGTAATCACCGTTTTTGTCACTTACTGTCATTGCAGATACATAATAGTCGCCGTTATCATTTGCTGTGAAATCCACAAGATAGGCACTGGCTATGGTCTCAAATGTATATGCCTTCGAAACATCATCCCATTTTGCCAAAAGCTGTGCGCTATCCGGCTGTGCATGATCCAGGATGTAGAGATTCTGGGTAATATCTCCGGCAGAATAGGCTGCTATCGCATCTCCTCCGGATGTCGTGCGTGCCTGCACAGCAGTACCTGCATCATTTCCGGATACCCCTCTGGACGTAGTCTTTAATCCATCCGGCAGTGCCGCATCGGTACCGTATACAATCTGTCCGAGATAGGTATAAACGGCAGTCTCACCCGTACCTATCTTCTGATAGATTGTCCTGTCCACATAATCTTTTGCCTGAAAACTCGTTTTATCAATAGCGGCCAGATCCGTCTCCGAAATTGCATATAAGCCCTGCGCATATCCCCTGGCGCTGTCTGAACCATTGATAATCGTAGTCTCCAGTCCGTTGCTTCCTCCGGTAGATCTATGGGAAAATACCGGAGTCACGCTTTTGGCATCCCGGTTACTGTCTCCGGCGGCCTCCAATGCACTGTATCGGTTATAACGTTCTCCTGCTGCTACCGTCTCCCCATTGGCAATCTCACGATAGACCGCATCGATCTGTTGGTAATTGTATCTGCCGGATCCGTCCTGTCGGAATACAAAGCGTCCTCTTACGTCCTCGGTTCTGGAAGCTCCGGTGCTTTCGCTGTAGGCAGAAAAAGTAACCGGACCTGTCGTCGGAAACTTTGCAGCATCCAGACTGTCCATAGCTGTCTGACGCTCTGTGGCTGACGGCATCTCGGAAAGCTTTCTGCCCTCAGATACCGGCTCCTCGCCGCCTGCCAGATAGCCGATCGTGGCATTTTCCTTCGACGGAACGATCTCCAGAATATGGAAAGTACCATCAGAAGAAGCTACCGTATCCTGTACCAGTTTTTCAATACCCGGAAGGGTTCTTTCCTGCGCACTGACCTCCATAGAGCCATAGCTCTGACCGGCTCCGACGGCCAAAGCTATGGTGAGGATTCCTGCTATATACTTTTTTGAATTGCGTTTCCAATTCATGGTCATTTATTATCCTTCCATTCCCACCACTCCGGATTCTTCTCTACTTCCAGTAAAAGATTTCTCTTATGATCCGGATATCGTTCATCATAAATGGTCATAATTAAATAATCATTTTCTTCATGTGCGCCAATATCAAACTGTACCTGCGAAAAAGGAAGATGCATATTATCAATTTCTGCAAATTTCGTGTTGGAATCCAACGGAAGTTCTCCCTGGAAATATCCTGCCAGTTTTGCTGCTCTATGTCCTTTCTCTCTTCCAGACTCAAAACCATACGCATGCAGATCATAACGATTCGTCCAGGTAGGTCTCAGCACCGTAATCACATGCTGATCATTGGCAAATAAGATATCCACTACCGGCACCAGTATTACCGTTTCGGCCACTAATGTGGAATCATCCAGGCTCCATGCCTGAAGCTTCAGACGATATTCGGTATCCCAGGAAATATAGCTAAGTGCTCTTATCTCTGTAGATTCTCCCGTATTTTCTGTTGTCAGATAGCCTTCCTGATGAACATTATCATATGCTCCGTCATAGACTTCAAAACCGACCTGATATGATTTTTGTATTCCGTTCCATACCTTGAAATCATTATTCAGCTCACTGGGAATATCTGCAAATCTCCAATTTACTTCCCCTTTATAATTTCGAATCTCGCAATTAATTTTTCCATTACGGTTTAATACAAACTGACTGGAGTAAATATACGGTTCCTTCGCGTTTACAACCGTCTTCAGGGGAGGGATTGTAATATCGATTTCTCTGGTAATCTTAATATCTACTGATAAAGCTATCACCGCACGTACACGTACTACCGTATCCGTCATATTTCCACATTCCAGTTCTGCCTGGAACTGTCGACCATCAGAATCTGTCAAACCGGTTATTTTGTAATTATTGGCATAATCATCTACCACACTCCACTCAATCTGTGGATAACCATTTCTGTAATCCGCCCAGGACGGCAGACATTCAATCAATGCCTTATAACCGATCTTTTCCGTACTTCCTTCGGTAAAATCATATGTGGTCAGATTCTTGGCAATCAGTGTTGCATCATATTTTCCGTCAATGTTGGTATAGGGTAATACCGATACCTTTGTGGATGCAGACATTCCGGGATCCGCCACGGAAGTACAGGTTACCTGTAGCACAAGTGTTCCGGTCGGCTCATATCTGTCAGCCGTCAAAAGACCGCTCCCATTTATCGTGGTTCCTGCCTTAAGTCCAGTTGCGTCCACTCTTGCCACGCTCCAGGTCACCCCGGCATTTTTAGCCTCTTCTGTTCCTTCCATAGTATAAGAGTACTGCAGGCTGTCCCCCTGAATCACCGAAGCATCTTTCGGTTCTATATCCAGAGAATCCACCATATGCTTTTGTACCGTTACGGTAGCCGTTGCCGCTATGGTAGGATCCGCTACGGCGGTACAGGTTACTGTCAGAATATTCTCTGCTATGGTCTCATCCGCTGCCACACTCAGTTTACCGTTACCGCTGATGGTACTCTTACATGCGCTGCCATCCTGATAACTTACGGCCCAGGTCGCGCCCTGAGCAATGGCTTCCTCGTCTCCGGTGATCTCGTAATCGAAGACGAAAGTCTGTCCCTGTTTCAGATCTTCGTGCTCGGGAATGATACGAATGCCGCTGATCCAGGAATAGATGCTGGACGGCTCTGAGCTCAGATCATTTCTCAGCTTGATGGTCTCGGAAATATCATAGGACTTGTCCTGATAGGTAAAGGTCATATTCAGAACGACTTTTCGCTTATCCAGTTCACTGAGGTCCACGCTGAAACTGCTGACATGCTCTGCCATCAGTGCGGGCTTAGCCGCGTCAAAATCTCCTACCACAACTTTGCCTTCGCCGTCCTTAGTATTTGTTACCTCGTAAAGATATACCTGATTGGCATCGGCGTAATCCGCCCCGGCACCACCCTGCCAGCGGATCATATAGCTGTTGTCATTATTGATCAGACGCAACTCGCTGACACTGGCATTTGTTACTTCCATGCCGTTAACGTCTTTTGCCACATTGCCATCAACATCAACCGCTTCCTGATCTGTCAGATTGGAAAAGCTGATACCCTTCTCCACATCAATGATCAGATCGATCATCTGGTTGGCGGTCAGCTGGGCTTCTTCCTGCAGAGTCAGTTCCTTGTTTCCCCGCATATAGGAATTGTTGCCGGCGATCACGAATGCTCCCACCGCACCTGCTACTATGGTCATGATTGCAAGAGATACGATGATCTCTACCAGAGTAAATCCTTTCTTACCAATCCCCATGGTCAACCTCCTTACTTCGTCAGGATCTTACCAGTCTTGCCGACCGTTGTGATTTCTATGTTTCTCGTTCCGTTGCTTACGACGATTTTCAGACAATATTCCTTCAACACATTGTTTGCCGTACAGGTATCCTTCTCAAAGGCCCCGGATGCACGGTTAAACACCAGATGCAGCCCATTTGAAGATGAAACATAAGGTAACAGGCTGTCGGATCCTTTCAGTTCCGTCAGGGAATATCCCGTGGAATCTCCCTCAAAATATACCTTGATATCAATAGGTTCTTTTCCCAGTACCCTGTTGGATACCTCCACATCTCCCTGCCGGATCTGTGCCGTATATTCCTTGGTCGTATCATTATAGCTGATAACGCACTCCACCTGATTCTGTTCTTTTCCGAGGGTCAGCACTCTGGTCCGCTCCAGTGTTGTCACAATTTCGTCCGCACATTTCCGGACTTTCCTGCCGGTCAGGGATGTAATGGATGTGGCCATCACACCCACCAGCACCGCCATGATCGCAATGACAATGATCAGCTCCACCAGGGAAAAACCACTGTTGTTATTCTTTCTGCCAGTTTTCATAAACTATCAAATCTCCCAGATTTATATCACTGTTCTTATAGGACTTACCGTTACTGCTCAGGTAACCGTCTCCGCCATTTAAAAAATCTACCACATGATATTCCTGTGTCTTACCGGCAGCATCTACGATCGTTCTGGAATAGGTCAGGGCATGAAGCACCGCATCCCGGTCAGGTTCCACATTGACATTCTGATCCAGCGTGATCGTTCCGCCGGACAGGATCGTTCCCTGGAATTCCTTTGTCACTTTGACATCTCCGGTAGCAATGATCAGTCCACTGAACTCGCCGAATCCGGCTTCCGGATAGGTATAATCACCCTTTACAATAACTGCCTTATATCCCTGCTCCGCAAGGCTTCCTGTGGTATTGCCGAAATATTTTGACTCCACCTTATTTCCGGTACTGCCGTTTAATACAGCATGGAAGGTCGTTATCCCCCCTTCATTTACCAGATTGGTATAAGCATTGGCTGCATCCGTCTTCTCCGAAGGAAGCAGCTGCTCATAGACATCGATCATCTTCTTGGACAATGCCTGGAATTTCAACTGATCCGATGCCAAAAGTGCCTGATATCCTGCATTGGCACCATCACTGGTCAGTGTGGCATCCAACAGCTTCTCCTGACTTCCCGCAGCCGCACTGCTGTCATACATGGCCACATTGCCTGCCAGATGCATGATGTACGCTCCGTTCTGCTGTCCACGCACCTGAATGGCTTTGGTATACAGACCGGTATAGGCTTCCATGGTCTGCTGGTTGGCACCGTAATAATCCTGAAAATACCGGTTGGCATTGGCTCTCGCGGTATCAGAGGTGCTGTCAAAGCTTACATAATAATACACCAGCGTGATCTTGCTGTTGATCCGCTTGAAAATCTTCTGGATATTGTTCTGGGTCAGTCCGTACTCGGCCAGCGTATGACCATTCAGAGTAGCGGACGGAATATTCAATGCCACTTCCGTTACATCCGCCTGGTCCCTGATCTTGTCCTTATACTGCTCCAACGTGATCGGGTTGCTGGCACCGTTTAACACGGTCTTGCCGGAAGCATCCACGCCGATACACTGCGCCGGAACGAGGTAAGCCAGCTGGTCACTCTTCACAGCGATAGACTGTCCCATCATCACATCCTGTACTCCGGTGTTGCTCACACCATCCTCACTGGTAATTCCATCCTTGGCTTTCGTCAGAGAAATGTAAGAATTTCCGGCCAGCGTAAGATTCTTCAATTCATTCAGATAGATCTCCGTATCCGTGCCGTTGACCAGAATGGCGCTGCTGTCCACGCCCTTTCCATTACCGAAGCCGATATACTGTCCGGCATATTCTCCGTCGATCTGTGCTCCGGCGGTAAATACATTCCGTTCCCCGGTCATCCTGAGGTCTCCGGCCACATATACGTTGTTTCCCTGAAAGCTCAACGTTCCGTTGCTTCCCGTATTGCCCGGAATACCTCCGTTCATGGCAATGGAACCTGCCCATACTTCACCGTACTGATCTGTGGTAAGTGTGGCTCCTTCTCCCAGATATAAGTCGGAAGCCATCACCATACGCTTGTCTTCGTTTTCATTGCCGGTGGTCTCTTTCCATTCCACCGTCACACCGTTACCCTTGCCGGGCTCTTCGCTGCCCACGATAAAACGTTCCGCATAAAAGCTGCCGCCAATGACATTTTTACTGATCAGCGTGGAATCAGAAGGAAGTGCCTGAATATTCTCCTGCGCCACCATGGAGATTCCCGTAATGGAAGGCAGTGTCACTGCCTGTGCAAAATCCATATCCGGCATCTTCACCCGGATATCGGTCTGGATCACGGACACATAGCCATCGGTATCCGTATAAGTCACTTTCAGGCCGCAGAAGGAAAGTCCGTCGGTGTACAGCTGAAAACGTCCGGTAGGAATATCCGTGGTCTCCACTCTCTCCTTGTTGCCCGTCACCGGATCCGTTGTCATTACATATACCTTCAGACTGCCGCTGCTGTCCAGAGCCATCCGGTACACTACTTCCCCGGAGTCATTCAATGTCTCTAGCACCGTCCCCCGCTTTATCTCCGAAGACAGGCTGTTGAACAGCTTGGTCAGATCATAATTGTTGATATTCATACTTCCTGTCACTGCATAATAATCCTGCATATCCTTCAGGAAATAATATCTCAGTTTGTTCTGCTTCTCCTCTGCGGAGGTTGCCTCATAATTTTTCAGGACCAGTTCATAGGCACTTCCGACAGAAGCGGACACCCGCTCTCCCATAGCCGTCCGGATCTCATCCAGCACAGTCTCTGCGGAGTAAAAGTTGTCCTTCGCCTTGAGATTGTTCACCTTCATCTGATAGTTCAGCAGTGACATATACATCAAAACACTGGCTAAAATGCCAATAAAGGCCATGGCAATGATCACAACGACCATTGCTGAGCCCTTATTGTCCGTTCGTCTGTGGAATTGTCTTACCCTTGAAAATATTTTGGGATTTCTTCCGCATATCTTCATGTTTCTCGTCTTCCTTCCGGTATCTCCTCTATCTTGCGTCCGTCAGATCATTCGATCACGGTTCCCGTCATGGTAAGTACGGGGGACTGCACTCCGATCATATCTTTTACATACACCTGTACCCGCATGTCATAGATACGGTTGCGTCGCTCCGTCGGTGTCAGACCGCCGTCCGCACCCATAATATCCTTCGCCACGTCTCCGGCAGCATTACCTGCCGCACCGGACACGCTGAGATCATTGAAAATGTATTCCGTATTGCTTCGCTTCACCAGATTCGTCCGCAGTCTACAGGCGGAATCAATGCTGGCTCCCGCAGAGGACATCCAGCCCGGCCAGGTCTCCCGCAGTTCAAATGCCGCCTTGTAATTGTTGTTCCAGGAGGAATACGGGTTAAAACCGGTGCTTTCGTCCGTGAAGCTGTCTATTCTCTCCGCTGACGGAGTCTGCTCCACCAGGAACAGATTTGTCTGTACATTCTTCGGGTTATTTACGATCACTTTGTCTACCGCAGAAGTCACCGCACTCTGGGATGCCTCCACTCTGGGCTGCAGGCACACAATGATATTGGCCAGCTGGGAAATGATCTCCTCACTGTCCACCGGGTTCCCACTCTCCTTCTGTTTCTTAAGTTCCGCCGCTTTGGCTCTTACCGCCTCTTCGTTGGAAAAGATCACATAATCCGTACCGTTCTGGGGGTAGTCTCCGCTGATGCCCGTAAGGATAGCGGAATTACAATGATAGACTGTGGAGGCCGTCACCAGATACACATCTGTCTCTACGTTCTCTCCATCTCCCAGATCCAGCAAAATGCGGCTGCTGTCTATGGATATTTCGATGGTCTTGGTAGTATTCCTGGCAATCTCCATAACGTCTCTGCCGCCGGAATACGCTTCAAAATAACCGTATGCCTCCTGTGCGGCATCTTCCGATTCGGAATATACCGCATTCAGATTGCCTGCCAGGTTCTGGATATTTACAATATCCTTCTCATTCAGTGCCGTGTAACCGTTAGGATCCAGTGTTACTACCACATCATAGATGCAGGAAGTCGTCTTCTCATCCCGGAAGGTATATTGCCAGATACCATCTTCTGCTGCGCCGTCTCCGTCCACATCCAGAGAGACATCTCTCTGCACATTGTTAGTGAAATCAGTGGGCGTGATCGTCTCATAGGTGTCTGCCATCTCCTCCAGTGTATGTGCCTCGAACTGCTCCATGACATCCTCTGCGATGGCCGTGGCATGCATGGTGTTGCGGGACTTGGCATTGGTTCTGGCAGAAGTCACAAAGCTGTGCAAAAGCGGCACAACGATGATCGACAGGATCACGATGGCAATCAGCAGTTCAATCAGAGAAAAGCCTTCGTTATTCAGTTGTCTTCTCTCCGTGTGCTTCTGCATGTAAGTCGTCCTTCCTGCTTCTGACTAATACCGGTCTCTCCGCACTCCGTGCTCCCGAAACCGGACAACCATTCGCACTCCGGACTATCGTCCTTCCTGCTCATGGTTGTTTGATTTGCTAATCATAGCAGTATCCTGCCTGCAAGCAGTCGTATACTGCTATGATTGCAAATCTATTATTCCACGTTTCCGAAAATAGTGTCTACGCCCATCTGCATATCCGGGATGTAAGGTGAACTGTATACCTTATCGGTTCCCAGCAGATAATAGGTGTTCATGGTCATGTTGCCGGTGAGCATTCCGTCGGTCTCGTTGTAGCTGATGCTGACGCCCTGGATGCTCTCGCGTTCCTGCTGATTGTAAATGTATCTTACCAGTCCCTTGAAATCGTCATAGGTGCAGGAAATGCTGATGCTCAGGGGTACCTCATACATATGGGTATCTGCATAAGCAGTACCGTCCGTAGATACCGGACTTGCTGCCGTCGTTGCGGCAGCTGCTGTGGTATCTGCCGCAGCATCGGCTGCTACATCCGTGGCAGCTGTTGCATCCGCAGTCGTCGTTGCCGCATCCGCTGCAGGAGTATACACCACCTCTGCTTCGGAACCGAATGCAATATTTGCCACCTCGGTACGAGTATAATCTTCCAATGTCTTTACCATCATAATGCTGTCTTCCGGTAAGATATCTGCCGGGAAACGGTTCTCAAAATTCGTGATATAGGACTGCATCTTCCCGGTAGCCTCAATGTAGTCTGCCTTGCGCTGGTCTAAGGCTTCCAGCGTTGCCACCTGGGATGATAACGTTACATTCTGTGCCTCAAGGGCATCTGATTTTTCATTAAAACTGGAATATACCAGAAAATACGTACACACAACAATAAGAACACCGATCACTGCGATCAAAAGCTGAATTTCACTCTTCTTAACCTTCATCTTCCGCTGCCTCCTACTGTGCTGTCTGGGTGCCGGTCTGTGCCTCACCGCTCTCTTCGGTCTCATCCGTCAGATCCTTATAGCTTCCGGTAATGGAAAAAGTCACTATGGACGTGCCGGTCTCATCCTTGCTGTCCGTAATATTGCTGATCTCTACATCATCAATGCTCTGCATGTTGCGGATATTCAGAATCGTACGGGCTGCCGCTGCTTTCCCTTCCACCGTCACTGACATGCTGATGCCGGTCTGGTCGGAGCTGAAGCTGTTGGTATAGAAGCTGTCCGGCAGGATCTGTTCCAGTTCATTGATGAACTCCACCAGATTCTCATTGGGAGTCTGGGTATAAGCATATAAATATGTGTATTTATCATACTGGGCTTCTGCCGCCAGATAATCGTTGTATACTGCCTGTGCCGGCTGCAGCTCCTGTACCCGGTTCTGCAGATACACATTCTGCGCCACATTTCCCAGATATCTGGTCACAGAGGTGGCTGCCATGGCGATGGACAGGATCACGCCCAACACCAGTACCGCCACACTGACGAAGGTATAGTTCGTGCCGCTGACTACGGTCAGTCCCTTGGACTTCTGGGTGCTCTTGTCGATCAGTCCCACGGGGGCGAGTACCGCACCCAGACAGGAAATATAGGCTGCGGGTCTGGTGGAACGGATGGCCTTGCTCATGCCGATCTTGTCATCCATCTCGGACAGGGTATGTACCTTGCGCTCCAGGCAGTTGGTGAACAGCTTGCTCATGCCGCTGAAGCTGCCGCCCAGACCGGTAACATAGGACTTTTCAATGGGATTTTCACTGTTCCTGGAATCATAGAAGTCAATGACACGGCTCACACCCACGATCAGAGGCTCCAGCGAAGCGGTGATCTTCTGTCTCGCTTCCGTGACTTCCACATTACCGGCATCCTCATCTTCCCAGCGTCCGGCATTTTCTTCCCAGACTTTGTCTCCCTGATGGAGTACTCTGTTCAGACATGTTTTCTTCTGGAAACGTTCTACCGCACTCATGGGATCGTTCACGGCATAGGCTCCAGAAGCGATCATAGTATCAATAGCATCCTGCACACCGTAAGCCACCGTTCTCTGTAATAACACCTTACCGGCGGAAAGCACGGTCACAATGGTGCTGTTCTCATCGATCTTGATGACCATGGTAACCTTCTCAGACTTCTCATCGCGGAGAATCTGGTATAAGCTGTTGCTGCTGTAGTCGAAGCACTCGACCTCCCAGCCGCACATCTGCGCCAGCTGGTAATAGCTGTCTA
>OGFF01002245.1_pt1 | contig 17310 bp, 11 predicted proteins | sample 1570751 | NCBI WGS metagenome assembly OGFF01 (sample SAMEA2581951, study PRJEB24529) | metagenome | biome: Human gut stool | place: China | collected 2011 | reverse complement strand
ACCGGACAGGAAGCGATTGATGAAATCATCAAAGTTCGTGCCGATGAGTTCTCCCGTATTCAGGCTCGTTTCAAAACAAGATTGAGCTTATCTTCTTCCTCCGTGGACGAAGTTATCCAGAAGCGTATCTTGAAAAAGAAATCGGAAGCAACAACGGATTTGGAAACCGTTTATGAGCAGAATGATTCTGTCCTTCGTAACCTATTCAGCTTCAGTGGCTCTATTCTGGACATTAAAGGCTACTCCGGTCCGAGAGAATTTACAGAGAACTTCCCATTCGTGCCGTATCAGTTTATTATCATGCAGAAAGTATTTGCTGAAATCCGGAAACACGGAAATTCTGGTAAGCACCTGTCCGGCGGTGAGCGTTCCATGCTCTCCGGTTTTCAGGAAGCTGCACAGAAAATTCAGGAGAAGGATGAGTATGCACTTGTTCCGTTCTTCCGTTTTTATGATACCGTACATACTTTCCTGGACGGCTCTATCCGCCGAGTGATTGAGCGTTGCCAGAAAGCAGCCGACAACGGCGATGGCATCGAACAACAGGATGTAGATGTACTGAAACTTTTGTACTTGATTCGATATATTGATGATATTCCTTCCAATCTGGACAATATCGTGATCCTTATGGCAGACGATATTCGTGTAGATAAGATTATCATGCGTGAAGCTGTCCGAGGATGCCTTGATCGTCTGATGAGTCAGAACTATATCGGCAGAACCGGTGACACTTATAACTTCCTGACTGACGAAGAACAGGATATTCAGCGTGAAATAAGAGATACAAATGTGGATACTGCTTCTATCGTGGAGCGTATTGCTCAGATGATTTACGGTGATATTTTCACAACCAAGAAGTTCCGTTATGGAAAATATGACTTTGCTTTCGATCAGATGGTGGACGGCATTACAGTTGGAGTGGCAACAGGTGGTATGCGTCTGCGTTTCCTGACCGTTGCTACCGATGCTATAGAAAAAATAGATTACCGTCTGATGGCAGAATCCAAAGGCAACGAAGCAATCGTGGTTCTGGCTGATACGCCTTATTATGAATCTCTGGAATCTGCTATGAAGATTCGCAAGTATGTAAAGCAGAGAAATGTAAGCCAGCTTCCAAAAACTGTGCAGAAAATTATCAGTGATCAGCAGGACGAAGCCGGAAAATATGAGCTGAGTGCCATGAGCGAATTGCAAAATGCTATTGAAATGGCGCAGTTCTATGTAGATGGTGAGCATTTGGAAATCAAAGCCGGAAATGCCAAGAGCAAGATTGACCAGTCTCTTGAATATCTGGTTGCTCATGTATATAGCAAGCTCGATCTGATTACAGATAATGCAGGCAGTGATGCAGATATTATTGCGATTCTGACAGGTGCGGTAACAGCACTTCCGGGCATGGAACCGAACCGTGATGCTGCTTCTGCTATGGAAGAATATCTGGAAATGCAGGATGCGAAAAAGCTGCCGACTTCTATGGCAGATGTGCAAAGCAAATACAGTGCGATTCCGTATGGATGGAAAGAAATTGATATTGCTGCGGTTGCGGCACAGCTGATTTATTCCCAGAAAGTAACCATCAAGTATGCAGGCAATACCATTCAGCCGGACGACCCGAAACTGCCGGATATGCTCCGCAAAAAGAGTGAGATCGGTAAGACTTCTATCAGCAAGCGTAAAACCATTTCTGCTACGATGATGCGTGATGTAAAATCAATGCTCCGTGATTATTTCGATGTTATGGATGTACCGGATGATGAAGATGGTCTGATTCGCTTTGTGACTGAGAAATTCAGTGAACAGCGAGATTACTATGCTTCTCTGGATTCCCGTTATGACGGACATAAATACCCGGATCGTGCATTGGTGCAGGAAGCCATTCATCTGATGGATGATGTACTTTCCCAGAAGAAAGACAATATTGCTCTAATTGAGCGTGTGCTGAAAAAAGAGGATGCTCTCTTTGATAACAAAGAAGCCATGAGCAACGGCATTGAAAATTTCTTCAAGACTCAGGTGACGGTATTCGACCAGGCAGTACAGTTTGAAAACTCTCTGCATGATGACCTTGACCGAATTGCGGAAAATGAGGAAGCACATAAGGCACTGAACACTATTCGCCTGATTACGATGATTCAGACCGGAAGCAAGTTCAACTATAACCGGATTCATGAACTGAATCCGTTGATGGATACGGTTCGTACCGCCCATGATAAGATGCTGGAAGAAAAACGTGCAGAGGTTCTGGAAACGGTTCGTCAGTGTATGGAAGCAACCCACACTGCTGCAAACGGCGATTCTAAGGCATCCCATCTGATTGAGAAATCAGACAGGTATTTCAGCCAGTGCAAGGAGAAAATCGCAGAATTAAAGAGCCTTGCCCTTCTGGATGCTATGTTCCTGCCGATGTGCCAGTATAAGGATGATACCGTCAGCAATATCGAGTCTGTTTTGGCTCCGCCTGCACCGAAGCCGCTAGTACAGCCGACACAGCCGGGAAAAGAAGCAGATCCAGCAAAGAAGAAAGTGGTTCGTACCTATAACCGACAGGTTGTATTCCAAGCAAAGACCTTGCAGACGGATGCAGATATTGATGATTATGTGGAGAAGATTCGTTCTCAGCTAAAACAGTTATTGAAGAATTGTGATGAGATTAAGTTGAATTAAGTATTATGATTAAGGAAGAATAATGAATAATTATGAAAAGAAAGAGAAAATAATAGATGAAGCTAAGAAAGAAACGGACACAAAATTAACGGATTCAATAGCAAATGAATCAATAAAACAAATACAGAAAAATCAAAATAAAATTCTTGAGTCATTTCAACCAATATTAGAAAAGCAGACTAATATGAAAGTGGGGCTAGAAAATTTTAAGAAATCGTTGGGTATGTCTGTTTCAAAATGGAATCAAATGCAAGAGGTTATAAAAATCTTAAAAAAATCATTTAAATTTTCTCATAATATTGAAGTTGGTGAATTTTCAAAAGCTATCTATAGAATGACAGCAGAATTTTCAGAAGTAATTCGAAAAATTAAAATTCCATCAATTTCTGAGAAAAAAAAGCAAGAACTTCTTGAAATACATAGGTTGTGGGGACATTATGGATGGACAATAAATCCTTGTGCAGATGAAGAAACGCTATTTAGTAGTATGCCAGCTAATAAAAAAGATGCTGACATTATGGCATTAAAACAATGTCCTAATAAAATAATGGAACAAATATTTGAAGTTTTATTAGAAAACAAACGAACGAAAAAGACAGATTTTAGAGAAGCAGTATTTGATTATAGACATAAGCAGTATAAATCATGTGCGTTTATTTTGTTCGCTTTAATTGATGCGATATTGATTAGATTGCAGAAAAAATCGACTTTAGATGGAAAAAGGCGTAATGTTGGGTTAAGCGCTGTGCGAGATGCAAAGAAACGAACGGAAATAGATGTGAATACAGAAGTGCTTTATACAGCATTGTTTTGTACAAATCTTTTTGCTTGTCTTCAAAAAGTGTTTGAAAGTGGAAACGATTTTAGAAAACAACCGGAGGTTATAAATAGAAATTTTCTTGACCATGGAATGCTTACAAGAAAGGTTACGAAGAAAGACTGTATGCAATTGTTTTTGCTGTATTACAATATGCTCAAGCTGTTAGAGTTGATTTATTAAGAGGATGAATATAATGGATAAGAATGCGATTAAAAAATTTGCTGTCTGGGCAAGAACAGAGCTGATCGCCCGTGTTTCCCTGAAAGGTGTGGAATACGGTATCACAGAGGGCAACATTGAGGATGCTAATGTGGACAGCGTTGGCGGCAAAGTCCTTACTGCCGATGAAAAGAAGCAGCGTCAGGCTCTGATTGCCGAGATTAATGATAAAGGATATAAGCAGGTCATGGAGGAGGTTGCCTACACTTGGTTCAACCGCTTTTCTGCTCTGCGATTTATGGAAGTCAACGGCTACATTCCTTCCCATGTGCGTGTATTTACGGACGAGGAAAACAATTTTAAGCCGCAGATTATAACCGAAGCCATTCATCTGGATTTGGATGGACTGGATATGGAAAAGGTCTATGAACTGAAAGATGCCGAAAAGACCGAAGAACTCTATAAATATTTGCTGATCGTGCAGTGTAACGCTCTGAATAAGATTCTGCCGGGAATGTTCCAGAGACTCTCAGACTACACTGAGCTTCTTCTGCCAGACAATCTGCTTCGTGAAGGTAGCGTGATTCAGAAGATGATTGAGCTGATACCGGAGGATGATTGGAAGGATGCTGTCCAGATCATCGGTTGGTTGTATCAGTATTATAACAGTGAGAAAAAGGACGATGTTTTTGCAGCACTGAAAAAGAATGTGAAAATCACAAAAGAAAACATCCCTGCAGCAACTCAGCTTTTCACACCAGACTGGATTGTTCGCTACATGGTAGAGAATAGTCTTGGTCGTTTATGGCTGGAGGGACACCCAGATGTTAAGAGTCAGCTTCTTCCTACCGAGGAAGAACAGTCTGCTTATGCTGCCGGAAACCGTGAACCGGAAGATACCAAATGGCACTACTATCTGGAAGAAGCCGAGCAGGAGCCGGAAGTGCAGACACAGCTTGCAGAGATTCGCAAGGAATACGCTGCACTGACACCGGATCAGCTGAAAGTCATTGACCCTTGCTCCGGTTCCGGTCATATTCTTGCATATATGTTTGATGTACTGATGAAGATTTATGAATCCTACGGCTATACCACCCGTGAAGCAGTGTCAAGCATTGTAGAGAACAATCTTTACGGTTTGGATATTGATGACCGTGCGGCACAGCTGGCTTACTTTGCGGTAATGATGAAAGCCCGTCAGTATGATCGCCGCTTCTTCAGCCGTGGCATTCAGCCCCATGTGTATGCTATTGTCGAGAGCAATCATGTAGATAAATTTGCAGTAGATTATTTCTGTAATGGCGATATGAAGCTCACAGCTTCTATGGACACCATCATCAAAGAGCTGCATGATGCAAAGGAATACGGTTCTATTCTGACTGTGACACCGCAGGATTGGTCTGCTCTGTATGACCGTTTTGCTGAGATTACGGAAGATATAAATATGTCTCGTGAGACGGCACTGAGAGAATTACTGCCGTTGGTACAGGTGGCAGAAGCACTAGCACAGAAATATGATATTGCAGTGACAAATCCTCCGTATATGGGTAGCTCTGGCATGAGTGCAAAACTGTCGGATTATGTGAAAAAGAATTACCCTGACAGCAAAAGCGACCTGTTTGCTGTATTTATTGAAAAATGCGGACAGATGCCGAAGAAAAATGGCTTTCAGGCAATGATTACCCAGCACGCATGGATGTTCCTGTCCAGTTTTGAAAAATTGCGTGGAAAATTGCTGCATACCGATATTGTCAATATGGCACATCTGGGGGCAAGAGCTTTTGAAGAAATTGGTGGCGAGGTGGTGCAAACCACATCGTTTGTTATCCGTAAGAGCCATATTGCAGATTATAAGGGCGAGTATTGCCGTCTGATTGACCCGACTACACAGCAGGGGAAAGAGAATATGTTCCTTACTGGTGAGAATCGTTATGTGGCAGAACAGTGTAACTTTTCCAAGATTCCGGGGAGTCCGATGGCGTATTGGGTAGGTACTATTCTTCAAAATGTTCTTTCTTCAACTGAAAAATTAAAGGAACTCGGGCGAGTTACATTGGGAATGAGGACGGGGGATAATGAAAGATTTTTAAGGTTGTGGCATGAAGTACCATTGACAGAATTATGTCTTAATGCTTTTTCTACACTTTCTGCCAAGAATTCTGGAGCAAAATGGTTCCCTTATAACAAGGGCGGTGAATATCGAAAATGGTATGGAAATACGGAAAATGTAGTCAATTGGAAAGATGACGGATTTGAGATAAAAGAGAATACTCGTCGGGTATATCCTCAATTAGGAGATAATCTTTCTTGGAAAATAACAAGTGAAGATAAGTATTTTACGAAAGGCATTGCATGGTCAAGAATCAGTAGCACTAATTTTGGTGTAAGAGTATGTTTAAGTAATTTGATATTTGATACTAATGCTCCGATGTTTTTTCCGGATAATGAAGAATGGCTGTTGTATATAGCTTCATTTATGTGCAGCAAAATTGCTGGACAAGTACTTGGAATACTTAATCCGACATTAACCTTTCAGGTAGTAGATGTTGGAAATCTTCCGGTGATTTTGGATAGTGGCAAGAAAAAATGTGTTGAAAAATTAGCTTCTGATAACTTTGAGATTGCAAAAACTGAATGGGATTCTTTTGAAACCTCATGGGATTTCCTGCACCATCCATTGCTTCGTAAAGTTCATACCATTGCCGAAGCCTTTGACCAGTGGCAGACAGAATGTGATGGCCGTTTTAATCAGCTGAAAGCCAATGAGGAAGAACTGAACCGCATTTTCATTGACATTTACGGCTTGCAGAACGAACTGACCCCGGAGGTTGAGGACAAGGATGTCACCGTCCGCAAGGCTGATTTGGAAAGGGATATTAAATCTTTCATTTCCTATGCAGTAGGTTGTATGTTCGGTCGTTACTCTCTGGATGTGGACGGACTTGCTTATGCTGGTGGTGAATGGGATGCCAGCAAATATGCGTCTTTCCCTGCGGATAAGGATAACATTATCCCGATTTGCGATGACGAATATTTTGAGGATGATATTGTTGGTTTGTTTGTGGAGTTCGTGAAAACTGTTTATGGTGCAGATACTCTGGATGAAAACCTGAAATTCATTGCCGATGCTTTGGGCGGCAAAGGTCAGCCGAAGGATGTGATTCGGAATTATTTCCTAAATGATTTTTACAAAGACCATTGCAAGATTTATCAGAAACGTCCGATTTACTGGCTGTTTGACAGCGGCAAGAAGAATGGCTTTAAGGCTCTGATTTATATGCACCGCTATCAGCCGGACACCATTGCTCGTATTCGTACCGATTATGTACATGAACAGCAGGCTCGTTATCGTACTGCTATTGCCGATTTGGAACAGCGTATTGCGAATGCTTCTACCGGCGAGCGTGTTAAGCTGAACAAAAAGCTGACCACTTTGCAGGCACAGGATACTGAAATCAGAACCTACGAGGAAAAGATTCATCACCTTGCCGACCAGATGATTTCTATTGATCTGGACGATGGCGTAAAGAAGAATTATGCAATTTTCCAGGATGTTTTGGCTAAAATAAAGTAAGGGGGACAAATATATGGATAACAATGACGTTGAGAATACAGTACAAAGTGAGTGCGAAGATTATCCATCAGCATGTTTCCTTTTTAGATAGCTGTTTTCAGGATTATCAGAGAATACAGGATAATTACAATAAGATATATGAAAAAATCAATATTGCTCTGGCATTTTCAGGCGTTATTTTAACAATTATGCTTGGAGCGTTTGATTTTTCACCGGCGAAATTCAGTGTAAGTAATATGAAAATATGGGAAGTGATTTTGACATCCATTGAATTAACGTGTCTTAGTGGTAGTTTGATAGTAATAGTTGGAGCCACAATATACTTATTGTTTTTACTAAGAGGAAGAAAAATTGCCGTTTTTAAAAGCGAAGACATTAGAAATGAAAACATATATCGAAACAAAGAATCACAAGCAGCATTATGGTTGATTGACAAATATACAAGAATTGTAAATGAAGTTCGTCCAATCGTACAAGAGAAACAAAAGGCATTTGATAATGCAATGGTTGCAATTATTGTTGGAATAATGATGTATGTGGTTGCTGTGTTATTAAGAAAAGGAGGATTTTAAAGTGCCTAATAGAGATAAAACAATGGATGATATTAAAAGTGGAAAAGGTCTTCCGCCACTTTCAAGTGCTGAAGGCTCAAATCATCAGACCGGAATTACTACTGAACAAAGAGCTGAAAAAGGTATAACTTATGAAACCTTTACATATCACGGAGAAAAGCGTTCAAATGGAGAACAGTGATTCCGAAGGAGGGCTTGTAGATTATGATAGATGAAAAAATCAAAAATTCCAGTGAGCTGGAGTTTGCTGTATTTTGTATTGAAAATGTAGCAGCAAAGCTGGGTGTGGATGCAGAGCGTGTCTATCAGGCATTTACCGAACAAAGCGATATTCTGAACGGTTACATCGTGCCGGAATATGAAGTGCTGCATACCCAGAGCCGGGAATATATCGTTGATGACCTCCTTGACGTGATGAAAGAAAGGGGTGTGGAAGTATGATTCTCTATCATGGTTCCTTTTTAGAGATTGCAAAGCCGGATTTGGTTCATTCCCGCCCCAATGTAGACTTCGGGCGTGGCTTCTATGTCACGCCGCTGTATGAACAGGCAGCGAAGTGGTGCGGTAAGTTCAAACGCCGTGGGAAAGATGGCATTATCTCTCGGTATGAATACGATGAAAGCTGGGAATCTGAACTGAAAACGCTGAAATTCGATTCTTATTCCGAAGAATGGCTGGATTTCATTCTGAACTGCCGCAGTGGAAAAGATTCGACAGATTACGACCTTGTTGTAGGCGGTGTTGCCAATGATAAAGTGTTCAATACCGTGGAGCTGTTCTTTGACGGATTGATTGATAAAGCAGAAGCAATCAATCGGTTACGTTATGAAAAGCCAGATCTGCAAATCTGTTTTCGTACAGAAAAAGCACTGTCTTTATTGCATTTTGAAGGGAGTGAAAGACTATGACGGCAAATCCGATTTTACTTCAGAAAAAATATAGCCGTGTGATTGAGTGTTTTGCAAAACAGCAAGGACTTTCACTGGATGCGGCGTTGAACTTTTTTTATCATTCCGAAGTTTATCAGTTGATACGGGACGGGATATCAGATATGCACTGCATGAGTGATGCATATTTGGCGGATGAACTGGAACAGGAATATCAGATGAAGCAATAGTATGAGTAAAAGCTAAAAACAGGAAACATTTTGAAAAAATATTTGAATTAATGACACTAAAGATATGATAAGGATCAATGAGAAAGGAAGACTTTTTAATGGCATATCGAGTAGTTATATCTTTGGTGGAAATGAAACAGATTTTAGAAGTGTTTGGTAAACAGAAAATTTTAGAAAGTTTTGACCTGCTAGAACAAGAAGATTATTTATTTGTCCGGAAATGTGATGAAATTAAATTAATAGTAGCATTGAATAAGATGACTTCGCTTTACATGAGCAATAGGAATAAACCATGTAAAACAAAAAAAAGGTCATTTTATTGCATTGTGATTGATTTATCTGAAAGCAGAATATGTTTGGAACTTGAAGAGTTAGTATTGCGATATTGCAAAGGAGAAAAGACTATGGCAGCTAAACAAATTAAATTAGAGGAAACAGCGGAAGAGTTAATGGAATATTCAGATGATGATTTGTACAATATCAATTCATGGGGGGCGGATTTGTCATTTCGTGAAATTATTACAATGTATGAAGAGGGCGAATTGTTAAAACCGGAGTTACAGAGAAAGTATGTTTGGACAAGGACAGAAGCCAGTAGATTTATTGATTCCATATTACTAGGATTACCTGTACCAAGTGTATTTTTTGCTAAAGAACAAGGTGAAACAATGCTAATAATAGATGGATTCCAGCGAATTATGACAGTACATGATTATGTAAAAGGAGTTTTTTCTGGAGATGGGAAAATATTTAAATTATCTAATACTGAAAATATAAATGCCAGATGGAGAGGAAAAGCTTTTGCTGAACTTGATACTGAAGAAAAGAGACGAATACGTAGTAGCACTATCCATGCGATTATTTTTGAACAAAAACATCCTAGAAATGATACGGGTATGTTTCAAATTTTTGAAAGAATTAATACAGGTGGACGAACATTAAAAGCACAAGAAATACGAAATTGTGTATATCAGGGAAAATGTAATGACTTGCTTTTTGAATTAAATAAACATGATTCATGGCGAAAAATATTAGGATTAAATGTAGAAGATTCCAGAATGGCGGACTTGGAATTGATTTTAAGATATTTTGCTATGAGAGATTTACACATTAGAAATGAGGGACAATTAAAGCAAATAAATTTAGCCAAGTATCTTAATCAGTATATGGGCGATAAGACGAATTCAACAGGAGAAGATATTCTTGATATGAAACAAGATTTTATCACAATGATAGATAAAGTGTTTGAATTATTAGGGGAAAACGCATTTAAAAATTTAAAAAAAGAATCCGAAAACTTTGCAAGCAAAATAAATCCGGCGATTTTTGATGCTATATCTGTTGCCACATCATATGCAATTAAAATAGAATATAAATTCACGGAAGGAAATTATTTGGAAAAATATAAGAGATTATTGAAAAATGAAGAGTTTCATCGAGCATCCAGCAGTAGAACTACTAATATCGAAAATATTAAAACACGTATTCAAATAGCAGTAGAGTTCCTGTATGGAGTTACTTATGAATGGTGAATTTATACAAATGATAGAGGATACAAGAGCAGAACTTGATAGTATTCGTAAATGGATTAATGCTGGAAATCAATTTGATTCTAAAACAAGATATTTGATTTCTTATGCTGTTGTTAAAGCAAGTGGGGCAGTTGAAGTCATTTTCAAAAATATGATTTATAATTACTTGAGCGTTGGTGCAAATGAAAAAGCAAAAGGGTATCTTGAAAAAGCAATTATTGATAGTTCGTGTAATCCTAACACGGGAAATATGAGCAATATGTTACAGAACATTTCTTCAGAATGGAAAACGTTATTTGATCAGCAGGTAAAACAAAGTGGAGAAAAGGATAAATTAAATTCCCTTGTGCAATTAAGAAACGATTTTGCTCATGGCGACAGCATATCTGTTTCTATTGATACAGTTATTAAATATTTTGATTCAGCTGTTAAGATATTAAATATATTAGATAACGTGTGTACATAGGGGAAATGAGATGAAAATATTGCAACAGTCCATTTCTTTTGAAAAATATAGAGGCATATCGGAATATTTTGGAAATTATATTTGTAGAAGATAGTAGTGATTCAATTTGCAAAACATAGAGTAGCAAAAAGAGAGCGAGGTGTTACAATGACTATAGAAGAAATTCTTGCAGGAGAATCGAAGAATGTGGAGTTCAAAGAGACCCTGCCGGAGAAAAGTATCAAATATATGAAGTCTGTGGTTGCCTTTGCAAATGGAACCGGAGGGAAAATCATTTTCGGAATTGCCGATAAAACCAGAGAGGTTGTCGGTTTTGACAAGGAAGATGTATTCAAGAAAATGGATGCCATTGCCAATGCTGTATCAGACAGCTGTGAACCGGCAATCATCCCGGATATTACTTTACAGACGGTTGATGGCAAGACTGTTATTGTGGTAGAAGTTTCTGAGGGCAGACAGCGCCCATATTATATCAAAGCTCTTGGCAGAGATGGCGGTGTATATGTCCGTGTTGCCGGAACTACCCGCCTTGCCGATGAGTATATGGTAAAGGAGCTGCTGTTTGAGGGCAGTAACCGCTACTACGATCAGGCTTTATGTACTGGGTTAAATGTTACAGATGAAGATATTGATGTCCTTTGTAAAGCTATGAAAGAACAGGCTGTTAAAAATGCCCGTACAGAGGAACAGAAAGCAGCGATTAAAGATGTCGGTAGACAGCAGCTGCGTTCCTGGGGTATTTTGATTGAGCGTGATGGAAAAGATTATCCGTCCAATGCGTTTGCTATTTTGACAGGTAATGGTGGACTTCATGTTGCAACGCAATGTGGCGTGTTCAAAGGGACAACGAAAGCGGTATTTGTTGATCGTAGAGAATATACCGGACCGCTTTGGGAACAGATAGACGAAGCATTTCAGTTTGTCTTGAGAAATATTCATCTGGGCGCTGCTATTGTGGGAATTTATCGCCAGGATGTTTATGAGATTCCACCGGATGCCATTCGTGAGTTGATTATAAATGCTATGGTACATCGTAGTTATCTGGATCATGGTACGATACAGGTAGCGGTATATGACAACCGATTGGAAATTACTTCTCCAGGAAAGCTGCCAATGGGACAAACGATGGAGCGTATGAAAGAAGGCTATTCTAAAATCAGAAATGAAGCTCTTGCCCATGCGTTTGCTTACATGAACCTGATCGAGCATTGGGGAAGCGGTATTCCGAGAATTATTGATAAAGTAAAAGCTGCCGGGCTGCGGGAGCCGGAGTTTATTGGTGGCGAAGTTGATTTGCGTATCAATATTTATCGAGGACAGGTTGACGGCACTGTTGACCTCAATAACGCCATTAAAGTGCCGGATACTATTGGTAAAATGCCGGATAGTGGCAATAAAGTGCCGGATAAAACAGAAATAGTGCCAGATAATATAAAAAAAATGCCGGATAGTGGCAACGAAGTGCCAGATACGACTGAGAAAATACCGGATAGTGAACGGGAACAACAAATCTATAAATATGTATTGGAAAATGGCTCTATTACTACTGCTGAAACAGTAGAGATTTTAGATGTAAAACATCGTAGAGCCAGAGCTGTCTTGCTGAATATGGTTAAGGACGGTTATTTGAGAAAAGAGGGTGCGGCACGAAGCACTATTTATGTAAAAAATACGGAAGGGAGATAATGCAGCATGGATACAGATAAAATAATACAAGATTTAAATCGCAGATTTGCTGCACCTCTGCCTGAGTTTTATCAGCGTCGTATCATTTTCTGGTACGATGAAGATAAGGAATTTCAGGATAAGCTGGATGAAGTGGTTTTGGAAAATGCAAAGGTGATTGCGCTGACTGGAAATAATGCGTTTTCAGTAAAAAAACTGCTTTCAGTAGATGATTTGACTACAAATTATCTGGTTTACAGTCCGTGTGTCTATAACCGCCCAGATGATAACTGGCTTCTGGATGTGGAGCTTTACAGTGAAGAGTTTCGGGCGGATCTGATTTCTATCTGGATGGATGAGATGGGACTTATATCAAATCCGGCAATGAGAAAACAGGTTAAAAATTATCGTGCTTATTTCAATGCGAAAGACCGTCGTTTGAAAGTCAGCACGCAGAATAAAGTTCCGGAAACACCGGCACAGTTACACATGGCTGTCATGGCGGCAATCTGTGGATTGAAAGATGCACAGCCCAATATGATTCTCCGTAGTGTGTTCCAGGAGGGACTGGATTTGAATAATAATACGGTTTATCAGGATTTTGTAAAATATCATGCAGACGCAGCTTTTTGGGCGATGGTTCGTCAGGGATGTGGATTTGTGGAGGAAGAACCAGATCTTGGGCAGTTGGCAATTCATCTGCTTTTAACTGCAGCGACCCGTACCATGAGGCAGGAATATCTTGCCGGACTGGACAGTTTTATTTCCATACCTCATCAGGCATACTGCTATGATTTTATTTCTGAATGGCTTCATAGTGATAACATTACTCAATTATATGATGTGGCACGTTATGTTGAGGATGAAGCTCGTCTGTATCAGCGTTTTGAAAAGCTGACAGTAGAAGATTTGGTAGGAACAGAGTGCTTTCCGTGTATTAACGAAGTAATTCTGACAAAGCTAATGACAGAGATTAGTGACCATATTATTGATGTGGATACCATTACGAATACCGTTGAAAAACGTAGAACTTGTGTATGGTATGAGCCATTTGAGAATTTTTATGACGGTATCTTACAAGTGGCGAATATGCAAAGTTTCTTTAAGGAACATTCTGCCGGATTCCATACCGCAGAAGCGAAAAGTATCTGGAAAGAATATACTGAGAGTTACTATCAGATGGACACTTATTATCGTTTGTTCCATCTTAGTTTTCAAAAGAGTTTGGAGACTTCCAATATTCTGCTAGATGATTTGTTCAAGCATGTTGTCGATAAGGTGGAAGGACTTTATACGCACTGGTTCTTAGGTGAGTTGGGCAACAACTGGTCGGATGTATGTGCGGATGAACTGGCAACTTACGGTAAAGTTTTGGAAGTACCGCAACAGGAGGATTTTTACCGTTCCCGTATCCAAACATCGGATACGAAAGTATTTGTAATTATCTCAGATGCCATGCGTTATGAAGTAGCGGCTACGATGGCAGATCAGCTTCAGCGAGAAACGCAAAGTAAGGTTTCTATCAGCAGTATGCAGAGCATCTTCCCTTCTACTACAAAGTTTGGTATGGCAGCTTTGTTGCCGCACAAAGAATTGACAGTAGAGGTTTGGAACGATATTTTGACGGTTTTGGCAGATGGACAGTCTACGGCAAGTACTTATAGGGACAAGGTTCTGAAAAGAGAAGATTCAGCAAGCGTGGCCTTAAAGTATAATGACATCATTGCTATGAAACGAGCGGAAAGAAGTGCTTTGGTAAAAGGTATGGATGTGGTCTATATTTACCACGATACTATTGATGAAGCCAGCCACACTTCGGATACTGCAGTTTTTGCTGCGTGTGACAAGGCAATTTCAGAATTAAAGAATCTTGTGCGTATCATTGTAAATGAATTTGGCGGAACGAATATTCTAATTACGGCAGATCATGGATTTCTTTATACATACAGTCCTTTGAAGGAAGAGGACAAAGTAGATAAAAGAGGCTTTTTTGATGTGAATGTAACAAACTCTGACATTACAAAAAAAGAAAGTATCAAGCGATGTGTGGAGTATGGCAGAAGATATGCAATTATGCAGAAGGGTGTGCAACCAGATTACTTGATGCCTGTAAAATTCCTGGGCGGAAATACAGAATTTGATGGATTTGCACCGAGAGAAAGTATTCGTATCAAAATGAATGGCGGCGGTATGAATTTTGTGCATGGTGGTATCAGTTTGCAGGAAATGGTTGTTCCAGTGATTGAGTATCATTATCTCCGCAACGATTCTATGGAATATAAGCGAAATAAGCAGAAATATGATACTAAGCCGGTAACGGTCAATTTACTGTCCGCAAACCGTAAGATTAGCAATATGATTTTTTCATTGAACTTCTATCAAAAAGATGCGGTCAGTACAAACCGTGAAGCTGCAACCTATCAGGTTTACTTTACAGATGAGGACGGCAAGCAGATTAGTGATATTCAGAAGATTATTGCAGATAAGACCAGCGATAACGGTGCAGAAAGAACTTTCCGTTGTCAGTTTAATCTAAAATCTCTAAAATACAGCAATACAGCTACTTATTATCTGGTAATTGCAGATGAACAGGGATTACAGATGCCACAGCGGGAGCCATTTCAGATTGACATCGCCTTTGCGGTGGATGAGTTTGATTTTTTTAATTAATGCCGCAGGAGGAGAGAAAGATGGAGCAATTTGCAGAGGGTGAAAGTACCCGCGAAGAAATAAAGAACAAGCTCCGTCAGAACTTTGACGGTAAGATTGTTCGGAAAGACCTGACAAAGAAAATTAAAGAAGGGGCGAATGTCCCGGTGTATGTTCTTGAGTTCTTGTTGGGACAGTATTGCAGTTCAGATGATGAGACTGTTATAGATAAAGGTGTACAGAACGTGAAGCGTATTCTTGCTGACAACTTTGTACGCCCGGATGAATCACAGAAGATTTTGTCTCGGTTGCGTAAAAAAGGTAGTCACACGATCATTGATATGGTGACTGTTCGACTGGATATGAAAAAGGATTGCTTTTTTGCAGAGTTTTCTAATTTGGGCGTTGGTAATGTACCAATTGCCGACGAATATCCGGAAAAATTTGATCGCCTGCTTTGTGGCGGTATCTGGTGTATTGTTCAGCTGGATTATGAGGTTGAAGGCGACAATAATTTTGGTATTGAGGACATTGATGGAAATCCACTTCGTTCAAAACAGAAAAAGCAGAAAGATATTTCACCAATCAGTATCCGTAAGCTGACACCGATTCAGATGCCGCACATTGATATTGAGGAACTGAAGCAGGGACGAAAAGCTTTTACGAAAGATGAATGGTTGGATATCCTTCTTCGTTCTATCGGAATGGAACCGGATGAATTTACATACCGTGAGAAATGGTTGCTCTTGACACGTATGATTCCATTAGTTGAGAATAACTTTAATCTTTGTGAGCTTGGACCGAGAAGCACCGGTAAATCTCATCTTTACAAAGAGATTTCACCAAACAGTATTTTGATTTCCGGTGGACAGACGACGGTTGCAAACCTGTTTTACAATATGGGACGCAAAACGGTCGGACTGGTCGGCTTATGGGACTGTGTAGCCTTTGATGAAGTGGCAGGTATCAAGTTTAAAGATAAAGATGGTATTCAGATTATGAAGGATTACATGGCATCCGGCTCTTTTGCCCGTGGCAAAGAAGAAAAAGCTGCTACTGCGTCAATGGTATTTGTGGGAAATATAAATCAGAGTGTGGACGTGCTGTTGAAAACATCCAGTCTGTTTGCACCTTTCCCGCAGGAAATGGGAACAGATACAGCATTTCTTGATCGTATGCACTGTTATCTTCCAGGATGGGAGATACCGAAGTTCAGACCGGAGCATTTTACCGATGATTACGGTTTTATCAGTGACTATTTGGCAGAGTTCATCCGAGAGCTTCGCAAGGAGCAGTATGGAGATGCACTTGATCACTACTTCCGCTTGGGGAGAAATCTGAATCAGCGTGATACAATTGCGGTTCGTCGTATGATAGACGGTTATCTGAAGTTGATGTACCCAAATGGTGAGTTTACCAAAGAAGAACTGGAAGAAATTATTCAGATTGCATTGGAAATGCGTCGCCGTGTCAAGGAGCAATTGAAGAAGCTGGGTGGTATGGAGTTTTATGATGTGAACTTCTCCTATATAGATTTAGAAGATATGTCAGAACATTATGTTTCCGTACCAGAACAGGGTGGCGGTAAGCTGATACCGGATGGAATGTGTAATCCGGGACAGGTTTATACCGTATCCAGAGGAAAAAGTGGTATGATTGGTGTATTCCGTTTGGAAAGCCAGATGCTTCCGGGCAATGGCAAAATTGAACGGACTGGCTTAGGCAGTGATTCTAAATGCAAGGAAGCGGTGAACACGGCATTTAATTATCTGAAAGCCAACGGCAATCGGATCAGTGGCTCTATCAGCACCTCAACCAAGGATTACATCATCAATTATCAGGATTTGCAGGGTATCGGTATGACAGACAAATTGGCACTTTCAACATTGATTGCACTTTGTTCGATTGCCCTTGGAAAGCCTGTTGTCAGCAACTTGGCAGTGTTGGGAGATATAACAATTAGTGGTACAATGATAAAGGTGGATGAACTTGCCAATACACTTCAGGTGTGTCTGGATAGCGGCGCAAAGAAGGTGCTGATTCCGAGTACCTCGTTTGTTGATTTTGCAAGTGTTCCGGCTGATCTGATGAG
>OGFF01002242.1_pt1 | contig 17338 bp, 9 predicted proteins | sample 1570751 | NCBI WGS metagenome assembly OGFF01 (sample SAMEA2581951, study PRJEB24529) | metagenome | biome: Human gut stool | place: China | collected 2011 | reverse complement strand
AATATACTTAAAATATTTCTAATTGAAAATCCAAAAACACTTAAATCTCCAAATGCTCCAACTGATATTGCAAGCATTAAACTTGCTCCTAAAATTTCTTCAATTGAAAATGCTTTTGTTTCTTCAAAATCTCTGAATACAATTACAGAGTTTACAAATATTTTATAAAATACTATTGATATTATTGAAAAACATATTATTGATAGAATATCATATAATGTGAATCCTGCCATCCCTACTTTTGCTAATTGTATTATGAGTGTTGATATAAATATGTTTTTTGCTAAATTTACTTTCTCATTTCTTTCATCATCATTATATTTTGGTTTTATTATGTATTATTACTGCAATTATATTGATATCTGTATCTATATCTAAATATACAAATGTTATATCAGGAGGAGATTCGGCACAAGTTGCTGTACCAATTATTAATTTAGAAGAAAATACATTAGATATAAATATAAATCCAAATGATCTAGAAAAAGAATATGTATTTAAAGTTAGTAATAAAGAAGAAGACAAAATTTCAGAAGTTGCAATGGAATACACATTAGAAATAAATAATGCTAATAATTTGCCTGTAGAGTTCGAATTATATAGTTGTAAAAGCGGAGTAACAGACAATACAAATTTATTAGATAATAATAAAACATCTAAAATTAAATTAGGATTAAATGACGAAGAACAAGAGTATAAATTAAAAATTAAATGGAATCAAGAAAGTAAAAATTATCAATATGCTAAAGTTATCGATTATGTGCAAATTGTGTTAAACAGCTCACAAATTGATTAAAAGGTGCAAGAAAGGAAGAAAAAATGAAGAAAAGTAAAGTATTAATAATAGTTTTTTTGCTATCAATCATCATATTAACAACAATTATTTCGGTTACATTTTCAAAATATGCAATAGAACGAAAAGATACACATATTTTAGAATCTGATGCCTTTTATTTTAATAGTAGTTTAACACAACAAGAATATCAATTAAATGAATGGAATGGAAAAGATGTACAAAATATAAAATTTAATGTGAAAAACTATTTAGACAACATGCAGATTACAGAACAAGACATTAAATATGATATAAAAGCACAAATAACAAATGAAGATGCACAATTAGTAAATTTAGAATTGAAAGATGAAAATGGTTCTATTGTTACAACTAAAGAAGAATCTGACACTGAACACACAACTTTTACAGTATCAGGATTAACATTAAAAGCAGATACAACAGCAGAGCAAATATTAACAACTAATAATTATAGTATAACTATTTCGCCTAAAAATAGTGAATTAGAAGAAGGCAAAATAATAAATGTAAAATTAGAAATAAGTTCAACAGAACCATATACAAAAGAAATAACAAGTAATATAAAATTAACAGTACATACAGTATCAAATTATGTAGGAAATATAATTGAATCAGATAATGGAGAATATATAAAATTAAATATAAAAGTTAATAATCCAGAAAAAGATTTAAATATAAAATACGATAATACAAAATTAGAATTAGATAAATCAAATTATTTATTAGATGATGTATATCCAGTATCACAAACCACAATGAATTCATTTACAATACCAAAAGCAAAACTTGAAAAAGGGAATACATATGAAATAACATTTATTAAAAAAGTTCAAGATAAAATAAAATATGGAACAGATGTAATTATAGATGAAGACACAATGGAATATACTAAAGGAATAATAACATTTACTAGCCCTATATGGAAATCAAATAAAGCAAGTGTAACTATTACAAATGGATCAACATATAGTATGCAATATAAAATAGTAGATGTAAATGATGACATAGATGAAACAGACACTACAGGTTGGGTAACTGTAAATCCAAAAAACATAACATTAAATAACTTGAAATTTGCTAATAAAATAATAGCAAGATTATATGATGGAACAAATTATACACAATATGCAAGTTGTATTATATCAGATGGAATAACTCCAACAATTACAGCAAATGCTACAAATACTACAACAAGAGAAATATCAATACAGGCAAATTCAATGGATGATGAAAGTGGTCTAACAACAGACAAGCCTTATAAATATTATATAGCACAATCATTAGATGCAATAGCAAATGCAACTGTAAACGGCTCAAATACAACAGGAACATATACATTCGAAAATTTAGATGCAAACACAACTTACTACATAAAAGTTGAAAGAGAAGATGTTGCAGGAAATAAAGGAAGTACAATAATAGTAGTAAAAACTTTAATGGTGCCATCAGCAAAAGAAAATATAGCAAGAGTAATAACTTGGAATGCTACAACTACACCAGATACGGCACAAGCCAAAATAGGATTGTCAACAGAAACAGGATTTATTATAAAATATGGAACAAATAAAGATGATAGAACAAACTGGAAAGAATATAATGGAGAAATAACAGTAACTAATGGAGATACAATTTATATAGCATTAACAGATGGTAGAAATTATGGATTAGAAGACACACTAAAAATTGAAGACAAAACAGGACCAGATATTACAATTACAAAAACAGAAACAAAAACTAATTCAATTTCTATAAAAGTAGAAGCTTCAGATTCAGGAGCTGGAATGTCTGAAAATGTACAATATGATTATTATATAAAAGAAGAAGGAGCATCAACATATAAAGAGAAGGCAGAAAATCAAACTTCAAATACATATAAATTCACAAATTTAATTGCAAACAAAAATTATAAGATTATTGTAAAAACAAAAGATTTAATAGGAAATCAAGGAGAAGGAAGCCTTGTTACAACAACAAGCAAATTTGATTTAATTATAGGAGATATTACATTTTCTAAAGCAAGCTGGGCAGACAAAACAGCAAGTGTAGAAGTAAAAAACAATACAGAAAATCAAATGCAATATCAGATAATTCAAGATGGACAAGATATAAAAGATGATGCTTGGATAACAACTGCAGAAAAAACAATAACAGTAAATAATTTGAAAAATAATTACACAATTATTGCTAGATTATATGATGGAACAAACTATACAAAATATGCAAGTATTCAAATTCAAGATAAAACAGCTCCAACAATCAGTGTAGCACAAGAACCATCTGATTGGACAAAAGGAGCAGTAAAATTAACAATAACTGCAACAGATACAGAAAGTGGATTGCCAGCAGATGCATATAGTTTTGATGGAGGAGCAACTTGGCAAGCAGAAACAAATAAAACATACACAGAAAATACATCTGGAATTGTTATAAAAGTAAAAGATATAGCAGGAAATATAGCAACATATGACACAATAAATATTACTAATATAGATAAAACGGGACCAGAATTTGAAATTAATACAAAATCAACATCTAGTACAATAACAGTAAATGTAAATAATACAACAGACTCTGGTGTTGGGTTAGAAGACTTGATAACCTATCATTATTATATAGCAACAAGTGAAACTGGACTTGCATCTGCAGAAGAAGCAACAGATACAACAGCAAATAAAACATCAAGCAAAGTATATACAGGCCTAACACAAGGAATTACATATTATATAAAAGTAGAAGTTGCAGATAAATTAGGAAATACAACAAGCAAAATTGTAACAGTAGAAACAGGAAGTATTGCAACAGACTTTACAATATCAGATCCAACATGGTCAGATAAAAAAGCAAGTTTAAAAATTACTAATAATTCTGAATATAAATTACAATATCAAATTGTAACAAACTTAACAGAATCACCAAAAGCTGATGGATGGACAACAGTAGACTCATCAGACAGCAAAGAGGTAACATGTTCAAATTTATTAAATAATTATGTGATTTATGCAAGATTAACAGATGGAACAAATAATAGTGCAACATTACAAAAACAAATAAAAGATGTAACAGCACCAACATTAGAAATATCAGGTAATCCAACAGAATGGACAAAAGAAGATGTAACAATATCAATTACAGCAACAGATACAGAAAGCGGATTACCAGAAGAAGCATATAGTTTTGACGGTGGAATAACATGGCAAACAGAACCAACCAAAACATATACTCAAAATACAACAGGAATAATAATAAAAGTAAGAGATATAGCAGGAAATGTAGAAACAAAAACAATAGATATTACAAAAATAGATAAAAATGGACCACAAGTAGAAATACAGGAGCAAGCTAAAGACATAAATTTTGTAACAGTAAGTGTGACTGCAACAGATGATGGAATAGGAATGCCAGATGAAATAAAATATAAATATAGTTATAGAAAAGAAGGAGATAGTAACTATACTAATTATAAAGAAACAACAGAAAATACCTGTAAATTTGAAAAATTACTTTCAAATAAAAAATATTATTTAAAAGTAGAAACACAAGATAAATTAGGAAACAGCACAGAAAAAGAGATTGAAGTTACAACAAGTGAATTTTTATATACTACAGGTCAAATAGAATTTAGTAATACCATTTGGAGAAGTTCTATTGCAAGAATAACAGCAAATAATAAAAGTATAGATTATAATCTAGAATATCAAATAAAAACAGATAGTGCTCAAAATCCAGATGTTTCAGATAGCAGTAAATGGACAAAAGCAACAGAAAAAACAATTAATATAGGAAACCTAGAAGATGGCAATGTGGTTTATGCAAGACTAACAGATGGAATAAATTCAACAACAGGTTATGCATCAATAACAATAAATAATTCAGCAGTAAAAGAATATTCAGAAGCAGAATTTGCGAAAATTACAAGATCAAATTATGAGGTTTTGGGTGTATCTGCAACAAGTAACAAAATTGAAGTACAAATAAATAAAAATGCTGAAGGAGCTTTATATAATTATTATTATAAAACAATAAATGATACAAACTATAAACTAATGGCAACAAATACATATTATGATGATAAAGCTACTGTAACAGGATTAACTGCAAACCAAGTATATAAAATAAAAGTATTAGTAACAGATACTGAAGGAAATATAACTAGATGTCAAAATACAGCAACAATTATAACTGCTGAACAAGCAAATGTAGATACAACATATACAGGAAATAGAACATATATTGACAATAGTAGTACATTACAAGCCAGAGTTCAGGGAGAAAATGGATATGGAGATACAGCACAAAAAGAAAGTATAAATGCTGGTTATACAATAAGTTTACCACAAGGATTTAAAGTTTCTGGAACAACAGGAGAAAATTTACAAAGTCAAGGAACTGTATTAAAAGATGGAGACAATAATGAATATGTATGGATTCCAGTAAATGATGCAATACATGATGGAAATACTTCAATTCCAACAAATACAACAACAGCACAAAATAATAATTATAAACCAATGGCAATAGCCCAAAGTTCAAACAAAGGATATTATGAAGGTCTTGTATATGATTTTAATGGAACATTATCATTTAGAAGAACAAGTAATACTGGTGTAGGAAATTCATCATATCGTGAACCAAGTTTGGTAACTGGAAATTCAGATGGATATACTTGGAATGTAGATAATGTAACAGGAATTGTAAATGATGCAGATAGTAAATATTATAAGACAATTTTAGGATTTAGTTCTGCATCAGAATTTGGAGAATATATTGCAAATAATTACAATAACATGATACTTTCAGTAGATTCTTTTGGTGGATTTTATGTAAGTAGATATGAAACTACACAAACAAAAGATTCAAGTGAAAATGTAATTATTGGTTCTAAGAAAAATGGAACAGTATTTTCAGGATACAATTGGTACAATATGTATTTGTATCAAGATAGTAGAAAATATGCAAGTAATCCATATTCATCAAGTAAGAGTGTAGTTTCAAGTATGATATGGGGAAGTCAATATGATGCTGTTCTAAATTATCTATTAACAGGTTTAGATGCAAAAAAAGTTACTACGCAAGTAGGTTCACAGAAAAATGTATTAAGTAATACTGCACAAGATAATGCAGATATTATAAATAATATATATGATTTAGGTTCAAATGCAAATGAATGGACACAAGAAGCGGAAGGAACAAGAGCTAGAGTGTATCGTGGTGGAGGATATGATAAAACTAAAAAAGGAACTCCAGCGACAAGAACAACTGTAACAGCAACAGATTCAGGTCCAATATTTGGTTCAAGATTACAATTATATGTTAGAAGTACAAGTGATACAACAGGACCAATTGCATCAATTATAAGTACAAGTGCTACAACAAATACAATTACAGTAAAAGCAACTGCACAAGATAAAGAGACTGGTGTAAGTAAATATACATATTATATAAAAGAGAGCTCAAATCCTTCTGATTCAACTGGTTGGACAAAAATGTCAGAAAGTTCAGCAGGAAATTATACATATACTAAATTAAAACAAAATACAACATATAGTATAAAAGTAACTGCAACAGACGGTGCAGGAAATGAAGGAGATGGAGCAGTTACAACAGTAGTAACAAAAGAATTAGGAAATGTTGCAAAAGATAATATATCTTTAAAAAATAAATATGGTCAAAGTGGAGAAGGTACTGTTTTGCTAGAACAAAAAGACACTACATATTCAAACCAAGGATATTATATACAATATCAAGTAATTTCAAGTGATTCTGCAATAACAGAAAATTGGGCAACAGGTGAAACAATAAAAGGATTAGCAAATGGACAAATAATTTATGCAAGCTTGTTTGATGGTATAAATAGATCTGCAGATTATTTTGAGTTTAAAGTTAGTGGATTAGAAGGGTTTGAATATTACACAGATAGTAATGGAAATTCTTCAAAAGAAAAAACAGTAACTTATACAGATAGTGAAGGAAATACTGCAACAATACCTGCTGGATTTAAAGTAGGAACAGGTGATTCAACAAGTAAAGTAAATGAAGGGCTTGTTGTTCAAGACGAAAATGGAAATGAATTTGTTTGGGTTCCTGTGCCGGTTGCAGTAGAAACAACAAATAATAAAACATCAACAGAAAAAGCTATTGCAAGAAAGCAATCATCAAATACAAAATATTATGAAGGTATTCTATATGATTTTAATGGAACAACATCAACTAAACAAAGAAGTTCGACTGCTCTAAATGATGGTTCAATGAGAGAGCCTAGTTTAGTAACAGGAAGTAGTGATTATACGTGGAATGTTGATATAGGAAAAGCTAGGGGAGTAACATATGATGCTGTATTTTATACCAATTTTCAAATAGGAAGTGCAACTGGATTTGGTTCATATACAGAATTTGGACAATATATGAATGAACAATATACTAATATGGTAAAAAGCGTAGATAAATTTAAAGGTTTTTATATAGGAAGATATGAAACTAGTACATCCAATGATAATTTGGCAAATACAGCAGTTGTTCAATCACAAAAAAATAAAGCTGTACTATATAATAGAACTTGGTATCAAAGTTATTATTATCAAGATAGTAATATAAATGCATACAATCCTTATCATAATAGTAAAAGTGTAGTAAGTAGTATGATATGGGGAAGTCAATGGGATGCAACGCTAAATTGGATGCTAAAAGATAACAATACTAAGAACTTTGTTACAAGCATTGTAGGAAATAGAACAGGTACAAGAGCAAATTCTGGTCAATATTCAGATGATTTAGCTAAAAATATATTTGATTTATCTGCAAATGTTGTAGAATGGGCGCAAGAAGCTCATGGTACAACTTATAGAACTTATAGAGGTGGTTCATTCTTAAAAACTACAGATAAATATGGTATTTATGGTGCAAATGCTAGAATAAATTCATGGAGACCACCAACTGCAAATTATATTTATATGAATCCAACAAACACAGGTGGAGATGGTTCTACAAATGGAGATGGAAGTAGATTAGCATTATATATTAATAACACAGAAGATAGTACTGCACCAATAATAGATACTACAGCAACAAATAATACACTAACAACAGAGACAAATAATATAACAATAAAAACACAAGTGACAGATGCAGAATCTGGAATAAAAAAATATAAATATACAATAAGTTATAAAGATTTTTCAGCTTCAGATTTTTCAGATAAATATATTGTAAAATCAGTAGAAAACTATGGTTGGACATATCAATTTACAGGATTAAATCAAAATACTCCATATTACATAAAAGTAGAAGTTACAAATAATGCAGGATTAACAAGTACATATTATTCAAATGTTATTCAAACTAAAGTGTTAAATGTAACAGAAGATCCATCAACATTAAAGAAGACATATGGAAAAACGGGAAATGGAGCAGTTTATTTAACATTGGCAAATACATATAAAACAAATAATTATCGTATACAGTATCAAATTGTAAAATCGGGAAGTGCACCAACAGATAATGGATGGAAAGAAGGGTCAAAAGTAAACAATAATGGTCAAACATTTACTGATGGTTATATAGTAAAAGGATTATCAGTTGGAGATATAGTTTATACAAGAATAACTGATGGAAAGAATAATTCTTCAAACTTTAAAACAACAGAGGTTTCTGAACTTGAAACTTATTCAGATATACAAACTGCTAATTATACATACACAGATTCAAATAAACAACAAGCAGTAATACCAGCAGGATTTAGATATGGTACATCTTCATTAAATAATACAATAAAAAACGGATTAGTTATAGAAGATGAGGCAGGAAATCAATATGTTTGGGTACCTGTAAAAAATGCAATTTATGATGGTGTGACTACAGTTGCATTATCTAATAATAGTTCAACATATAAACCAATGGCTAGAACTCAGTCTGGATATACAAGAGGAAGTACATCAACATATTATGAGGGAATGTTCTATGATTATAGTGGTATAAGATCATATATTATGGGTAATAGTTTATCGTACAGAGTAGGAGCTACAAGTTATAGAGAGCCAAGCTTAGTAACAGGAAGTGATAAAAACTTATCTTGGCAATATTCATCAGGAACTGAATATGATGCTGCAAATTATAGCAAATTGAGTTCAATAAAAGATGATGAAATTACAATAAGTTCACCTGCTACTTTAGGACAATACATAAATAAAAAATTCACAGAAATGGTAGAAAGTGTAGATAAATATGGTGGATTTTATGTGGGAAGATATGAAACAAGTAGATGGAATTCTGGATCAACAACAAATAAAGAAAATTCAGGAGATATAATAAAATCAGTTGCAGGAGCAATAACTATGGCAAGTACAAACTGGTATGATATGTATTTAAGGTCAAGCAGTGGATATTCAAATAATCCATATTATAATAGTACAAGTGTAAATTGTGCAATGATATGGGGATGCCAATATGATGCTACATTAAATTACATATTAGAAGGTTCAGATAATACTAAAGTTACACAAAGAACAGGAAATCATTCAGGTACAAGGTCTATTACAGGAGAATATCCAAATGACATTATGAATAACATATTCGACTTAAGCTCGAATGTTAGGGAGTGGACGCAAGAGGCGGACTCTTCTAGGTGCCGTACTGGTCGTGGTGGCAATTGCAGTGCGGATGATACTGGTACCGCAGTCAGTCGCAACAACTACTACTACCCTATTTACACCTACTACAATCTAGGTTCGCGTCTCACACTTTATTTAAAGTAGCTCTGACCACTAATTGCGATACAAGTGAACGAGGCTAGCAAAAGGGTTAAGGCGAAAACTAGAACAAAATTGTACATGGGGCGTAAGCCCCGGAAGATAAAATTTTGAAAGGAACAAAAGAAAAAAATGAGTAAATTACAAAAATCATATATCAACTTAAAATCTAAAGATGCAGATAAAATTTATCTATTTAAAAGTGGTATGTTTTATCTTGCATTAGCAGATGATTGTGAAAAATTATCATCTGTATTTGGCTTTAAAAAAACAAAACTAAATGAAGAAATAGAAAAATGTGGTTTTCCAATTTCAAGATTGGGATTTTATGTAGGACAACTTGAAAAAAGGAAAATTCCATTTCAAATAATTGATGATGATTATTCAAAAATAGAAAATTATTCTGATTATATGAATAATTCAAAATTAAAGAAAATTATAAGCGAAATAAAAGACATAGATTTAGATAATATTACATTTAAACAAGCATATGAATTTTTAGAAAATGCGAAAATGGAGATTGGAAAAATCTATGAGTAGTGAAAATGAGTTAAAATTAATTCCTATATATGAAAATTATATGGAATATATGATCCAAACTTTAATTAAACTTCCAAGAACAGAAAAATTTAGCATTGGAACAGATTTTAAACAAATAATGTATTCAACTTTAGAGGATATAATGTATATTTCTAAATTACCTAAATTCCAAAGGTTAGGATATTTAAACAAAATAGATGCTAAATTAAATACACAGAGAATTCTATTAAGAATAATGAAAAAATTTGCTTGGATAGATATCAAAAAATTTAATACAGCAATGGGACATATTTATGAAATTGGTAAAATATTAGGAGGACTAATTAAATATTATGCCAAAAACAATACGTAATCAATTTGATAAATATTTAACTTATGAAAAACTTTTAGAGGCACATAAAAAAGCAAGAAGAGGTAAAAATCGAAAGCCAGAATTAATCAAATTTAATTTAAAGCAAGAAGAATATATAATGTGGTTATATATGCAATTAAAAAATGGAACATATAAACATGGAGGCTATATAGAGTTTTATGTAACAGAGCCCAAATTAAGAAAAATTGAAAAATCACGTTATATTGATAGAATTGTACATACCTGGTTAGCTGAGAATTTCTTATTAAAATATTTTGTAACACAGTTTATTCCAACATCATTTGCATGTATTAAAGGAAAAGGAATGCACAGAGCGGCATTTTGTGTACAAAAATATATGAAAAAAGCAAAACAAAGATGGGAAAATTATTATATCATAAAAACAGATGTAGCAAAATATTTTAATAGTATAGACAAAAAGATTTTACTAGAAATTTTAGAAAGAAAAATAAAAGATCCAAAACTAATTTGGCTAATAAAAGAAATCTTATATGCACAGAAAAGAGCAAAGGGTATAGAAATTGGAAATTATACAAGTCAAATATTTGCTAATATATATTTGAACGAAGTTGATCAATATGTAAAACATGAATTGAAAGTAAAATATTATGTGCGTTATTTAGATGATAGTATTTTAATAGTACAAACTAAAGAAGAAGCCAAAAAAGTGTTACAGCTTGTTCGTAAGTTTCTAAAAGAAAAATTAGAGTTAGAATTAAACAATAAAACTCAAATTTTTAAAGGAAAACAAGGAGTAAATTTTTGTGGATATAAAATAAATGAATATAGATTAAAGTTAAGGGATAGAGGAAAAAGAAAATTAAAATTAAGAATAAAGAAATTAAAACAAAAAGTAAAGACTGGAGAAATTACTAGTCATGAGGCCAAAAGATACTTGGCTGGACATATAGGATATATAAAATGGGCAGATATCTATAATTTGTCAAATAAATTATTCTATATTGAAGAAGCTTTTAACGTTAAAAATATAGATTAGGGATAAATCGAAAGAGGCGAACTCTTCTAGGTACCGTACTAATCGTGGTGGCAATTACAATACGGATGATACTAATACCGCAGTCAATCGCAACAACAACAACCCTATTAACACCAACAACAATATAGGTTCGCGTCTCACACTCTAATACTATTTCAGATTGTGTATTTTACGGAATGCATACAGCAAAGTATTAGTAATAAAGAGATTTATTCCTTCCTTTTCTAAAAAGGTAAAAATGAAACAGTATAATATATGTTAGTAATTTTGATGAATATATATGTTATACAAAAAGGATAATTATGAATGAATGTTTTTTATTAGGAACTATAATTAATAAGGTTAATTTTCGTTTTGCAATTGGAGGTAAACATGATTCAATTATAGAATTTGAATTAAAGCTAGAAAATGAATCTGTTATTATGGTTAAAGCATATGATAAGTTAGCAGATTACTGCTATCAGAATATAACTGAAAATAATTTAGTTATGATTAGAGGAAAATTAGAAAGTGATTTTAAAATAGATATGTCAGAGATTTATTTTTTTAGGACTAAAGGAGTGAAAGAATTTGGCAAATAAACATGCAAAAAGAAGGAAAGAATTAAAAGTTATTGTGGCATTTATAGTAGTTTTTATAATAGTTTTAATAGCAATTATAATAAATGTTAATAAAAAAGATGCACAACCAACTTCAACAGAAGATGAATCATATGTTCAAGAAATGGATGATGGAATAAGTATAAATAAAAGTACTAAATTGAATGAGGCAAAATTTGTAAATGGATTGCTAATTTCTAATATTCAGCTTACAGAAAAGGATGGTATGACAACACTTTTAGCTGATGTTACAAATAAAACAGAACAAAAAACAGAGTTGAAAAAGTTAAAGATAGTTTTACTTGATGAAAGTGGTAATGAAATTGCTACAATGACAGCTTTTATTAATGCAATTAATGCTGGAGAGACTACACAATTGAATGCTTCAACAACTTCTAATTATATTAAGGCTTATGATTTTAAGGTGGTAGAGGAGTAGATAAAAAATAATTACAATTGTGATTTGTGTCAAATTTCATTTAAAACGCGGTTACATCTTTTTTAGAAAGGAATGAAATCAAAAATGTTAAAAAAACAAAGATTTAAATTTTTAATTATATTATTTGTTATTACATTAGTAATTGTGGCAATAAAAGGATTAGTACCAAAATCAAAAGCTGAAGAAACTACTGAAATACAGGTGACTTATAATTCAGGAAAAGGGACTGGCAAAAGTGTTGTAACTACTCAAAAAATTGCCAATAATACAAATAGAAAAATTGTATTAAGTAAAAATGAAATGGATTTTGATGGTGGAACAACAGAAATAGATGGACATTTATATAAAATGGTATTAACTGGCTGGCAAATAACAGAATTGACACAAAACGGAAAAAAAGTAACAGAAAATCTTGATACAATATATGCACAAAATGGTTTGTATAATGTTCCTAAAGGTGTAACTGCAATAGAGGTAACAGCAATTTATGGAAAAGCTATTTATGTAAGAAGTCCATATGATAAAATGTATTATGATGAGTATCATATTTTTAATAATGGAGAGAATGCAAGTGCAGAAAATGGACAAGTAGAGCAAAGTTCAGATGAAAATTATGGTACGAGTTCCGATGATGCTGTTGCAACATTAAAAAGAGCATATGAATTAATAGAAGAAAATGCTAATAATACAGTTTATGATAATGTATTTGTATTATGTGGAGATTTATACGAAATAAATTATAATGCAGAAGGAGCAGAATTTGCAGTAGATAATGAAGGTACATATAAAAACTATTCTTCTGATTATTTGGGATATCAAACAGGAAGCAATAAACCAGTAACAATAACTAGTAATGATGACAAAAAATATACTTTATATTTAGGTGCAAAAGACGAAGAAATTGAAATATATTCTTCATTAAGATTTGATAACATAAATATAAAATATTTGCCAGAAGATAATATTACAGATATTCACGGAACTGAGATTACAACGAAAACATATTTAAATTTAGCAGATTTAAGCTTTTTCTCTACAGGTTTTTTTGAAGCTACAGAGAATGTTGGAACAGAAGAAGAGATGAATGTATTATATGGAAACTTATCTAGTGTAATATTAAATTCTGGAACTTGGAATCCACTAGTTGCAAGAGATTCTACAATTATATCAGAACTAGCAAAAAATAATTATTTACAAATAGGAGGAAATGCTACTATTTCTAAATTGCAAATAGGTTTTAAAAATTCTTCTGATACAGATACAATTGTAAATCCTCCAATTGTAAAAATAACTGGAGGCAATATTAAAGAATTGATAGGAACAAAAGATGCAAATTTGATGTTTATCAATTTTGAAGATACAAATGAAGGAGTCAACTATAAAACAGCAGGCAAAATTCAAAAATGGAAAAATGTGTTTTTAGAAAATAGTTATGTAATTATAGATAATGGACTTAAAGATGTTGAGAATATGTCAGTTCCAGAAGAAAGTGGTTTAAAACTTTCTAATAATGAGGAAATTACAGGAAATTTCAATGGTGGTGGAGAACTATATTTAGATAGTAATATTTGTTTTACAATTGGTGGTGATATTACAGGAACTACTAAATTGATTTTAACACCAAGTATTGTTAATGGTAAAAATGTTATAGTAGGAGGAATTAATCATCCATATATAAAAGTAAAAGGTGCTTCAACTGCTAGAGCTCAAAGTCAATCAAGTGATGAAATTGTTAGTGGTGAAAGCAAATATACAATATTATCACAAAAAAGTGATTACTCTTATTACTATATTGAACAGGATGTTGAAATTTCAAATTTTGTAGAAATCAAATCAACAAATATTAATGACAAAATATATACTGGTTCAATTGGCGATAATATTGGAAGTTCAGCAGAAGATATTAGTATATTAGAAATAGGAAGCTATACTCAAGATGTAGAATTAAATTATGAGTTTTATAAAAATTCAACTAATCCAAATAAATATGCTAATATAAGTAGGCAATTTGTATTAAAGACTGATAAGCAAACAGTTACAACAATTCCAAGTGGAACAGAAATATTAATGATTTATAATGGTAAAAATTATAATTATGTTGTAAATACAGATACTGATAAGGTAAATTTATCTTTATTCAAAGATGAGGATGGAAATACATTTAAACAGATTTCGAATTTACAATCTGCAGATGGAGTAACAAAAGAAGTTAATGGTGTTACAGGTGATACATTATATAATTATAGTGAAAGCTTCAGAGTTATTGTAAGTTTTGCAAATATTATAAATAATAATGCATCTATTAAGGCAGGAAGTTATTACTCAATGATTAATATTTTGGATAGTGAAAGTTGGATTGATTCTGAACAGATAGAAAATACTAATAAAATTAATATTTCACAAGTAGTGTTTAAACCTAGCAGTATAAATACTGAATTGGAAAAATATGAACCCAATGGAGTTGTTACAATAAAATCAGCCGGAACTGTTCAAACATTTAATGGAGAGGGAAAACAATTATATGGAAATATAAAAATATATAATGCAGAAGGTAAGCAAGTAGATATTCCGATTGGTAGTGAAATTACTTTGAATGGTAATACTTGTACAATTGTAAATGGAACAACACAATGCAAGTTTTTAGATAATTGCACAGACAGTGGGACAAGCTATAATTTTGATTTCAAAATGGATATGAAAAATGTTTTAGAACAAAATCAATTGTTAGCAGGAAACTATAAAATTAAATTTGCATATGCTTTTGCACAGAATGATTTATTAAATGGAAACATTGCAGGTTGGATAGATGTTCTATTAACTATTATTAATTATTCAGATAATTATGGCATAGATGTTAGTATCGATAATAGTGAAAATTTAGCTGAAGATAAACTTCAATTAATTACAAAAGGGAAAGAGGAATTTAGAATAATTCATACTAATTGTTCTGGACAGCTAGAAGATCCTTTTGTTAAAGTATCTGTTGTAGAAAAAACGAGTAATTTTGATTATTCTGCTACGGAAAATTCTAAAAAGATTACTGTAAATGATAATGGAGATGGAAGTTATAAAGTTACTTTTTCTGATTCTCTTGATGTTGGCACTTATAGAGTCATATTTGAGCTTTTTGATAAGTATGGTAATAAGATGTCTGAGAATTTTGCTAATTTTATTGTGGTGGATAAACCTAATATATAAATTATACCCTATACAAGGTTGTGAACCAAAGTATAGGGTTTTTTGAATAATATTTTAGCTGTGAATTGTAACTATTTAGTAACATAGAATTAAAAAAATAAAATATAAAGGCTTGATATTTCAAAGAACTAATAGTAAAATATAAATGGAAAAAGGAGGAAAAAAGATGGTAGAAGTATCAACATCAATCCTAACAGTAGAAAAAGGAAAAGAAGCCGAAACATTTTTAGCATTAGAAAAGTCAAAAACAGACTATTTCCATATAGATGTAATGGATGGAGAATTTGTAGAAAAAGACACATATCACAATATGTTAGAATACAGTACATATATAAGAAGAATATCAAATTTACCAATGGATATACATCTAATGGTAAAAGACGTAGAAACAGGAATAGAAGTATTTTCAGCAGTAGAGCCTAATATTATAACATTTCATTTAGAAGCATGTGAAAACAAAGAAGAAGTTATGAAATATATCACACTTATTAAAGAAAAGGGTTCAAGAGTTGGAATTGCAATAAAACCAGAAACGCCAATAGAACAGGTATATGAGTATTTACCATATATTCATACATGTTTAGTAATGACAGTAGAACCAGGCAAAGGGGGTCAAACTTTAATTACAGATATGATTGCAAAAATTTCAGAGTTGAAATTATATACAGAAAGAAAAAATATTGATATTGACATAGAAGCAGATGGTGGCATAAATTTAAAAACAGCAACAAGAGTAAAAAGAGCAGGAGCGAATGTTCTAGTTGCAGGAACAGCAATATTAATGGCATCTGATTACAAAGTCATTATTGATGAATTAAAGGAGGAAGAATAATATGCTAAATTTAAAACTTAACTTAAAAAATACTGGAATAGACCAAAAAGCTATCATGAAATACAAAGAAAAGGTTGAACAAATTCATCATGAATTACATAAAAGAGCAAATGCTCAAAATGACTTTGTTGGTTGGCTAGAACTGCCAACCAATTATGATAAAGAAGAATTTAAAAGAATAAAAAGTGCAGCAGCACGAATTCAAGAAGATTCAGAGGTACTTGTTGTAATAGGAATAGGTGGCTCATACTTAGGAGCTAGAGCAGTAATAGAAAGCTTAACAAATACATTTGATAATTTATTACCAGAATCAAAAAGAAAACATCCACAAATATTTTATGTTGGAAATAACTTAAGCCCTAATTATATAAATGATTTGATTGAAACATTAGGAACAAAAGATTTTTCTGTTAATGTAATATCAAAATCAGGAACAACAACAGAACCAGCAATTGCATTCAGAATTTTTAGAGAAATGCTAGAAAACAGATATGGAATTGAAGAAGCAAGAGGTAGAATCTATGTTACAACAGATAAAGAAAAAGGAGCCTTAAAAACACTTGCAAATTCAGAAGGATATGAAACGTTTGTTATTCCAGATAATGTTGGTGGAAGATATTCAGTACTAACAGCAGTTGGATTATTGCCAATAGCTGTTGCAGGAATTGATATTGACAAAATAATGGAAGGGGCTAGAACTGCACAAGAAAAATATGAAGATTCAAATTTAAAATATAATGCATGTTACCAATATGCAGTTGTAAGAAATATTTTATATAAATTATATAAAAATACAGAAATTTTA
>OGFF01002231.1_pt1 | contig 17374 bp, 16 predicted proteins | sample 1570751 | NCBI WGS metagenome assembly OGFF01 (sample SAMEA2581951, study PRJEB24529) | metagenome | biome: Human gut stool | place: China | collected 2011 | reverse complement strand
ATTGATTTGTATTATATTATAAATAGGGAGATATAAATCTCCCTATTATCAATCTTTGTACAATATATCTTTTAATTCTTTACTAACTGTTGGTAAATCACATACGAAATAATATATCTTATCTATTGTTTGTCCTTTTCCTTCAGATTCGGAAGGTACTTGTTTTGAAACTATATTATTTAAATACTTACTACTGTTTCCAAGTACATCAGAGGCAATTCCCATACATTCTTTAACATCTAAATTTGTTTTTACTTCTTCTAATATACTATCACTCATATCCCAGATTTGAGTTAAACTCATTGTTGAAACCTTATTCATTACTGCTGTTAATACATCTCTTTGACGTTCTTCACGTGTAAAGTCATTTCCTACAGTTCTATTTCTTGCATGTGTTAATGCTTGTTCTCCTGTTAATTTGACTTTTCCGTAACTTGATAATAATTGGGTAGACTTTCCTGTTAATTCATAAGATTCATGAACAAATTCATTTATATAATCCTTTTCTTCCTTACTTATTGTTAATTCTATTCCTCCAATTTTATTTATTACATTTATTAAACCTTTGAAATTAACTGTTACATATTCTGATATATTTAATCCCAAATTTGAATTTATAGTTTTTAAAGCTAATTGTTCTTTTCCATATGCATATGCGTGATTTATTTTAGTTTTTCCATGTCCAGAAACTGCAACATATGTATCTCTAGGAATACTTATTAATTTTATTGTTTTATCAGCTTGGTTTATTGATGCAATCATTATTGTATCACTTCTTCCACCATCTACTCCAAAAAGTGCTACATTTTTTATTTTATTAAATTCCTCTTTACTAATGTCTCCTGAAACTTCACTATATAAATCATTATTAAGGTCTAAGTCTCCTTGATCTATATTTTCAAAGTTTATTTTTCCTATTTTTCCAGCTACCATTCCAACAGCAATCCCCAATATTATTACTATGATTATTAGAATAACCATTAACGTTATTAATATTTTTTTTCCAACACTTGATTTTTTCTTTTTATATCTTTTTCCACCTTTTCTTTTTCTTGAATTTTCTATTTTTTCGTCATCCATTTTCTTGCCTCCTCTTTTTTCTAAACATTATATTTTTTACTATATCAATATAATATTTAAATTCTTTTGTTCTTCCAGATACTAAAGTTATTATTATAACAGGTACAATTACTGCTATAATTACACTTAACACTTGTTCTGCAAATATATTACTTACTCTTATCGTTATAGCAATTATAATTATCGCATATATTATTGTTTTTGTAAATTCCATATAGTAATTTTTCAAATTTTTATTAAATAATGGTTTATATACATATTTAGGATAACTATATAATAATATTACTAGTGAACTAACTGCTGTTCCCAAAAATACACCTGCTAATCCGCATATTTTTAATAACAATATTGATGCAACCAAATTAACAATAGATTCTAATATTGGAATAAATCTATCCACATAGAATATTCCAGCTGCTTCCTTAAATGCCATAAGAGTTCTTCTCATTCCTTGTATAAAGAATTTTATTATTAGTGATATTAATATGAATTTTGGCAATATATACTGTTCACCAAAGAATATGGCTATAAATGGTTCTATTGCACAAGCCATTCCTGTTGAACCTATTATAAATATTATAAAATTAAGAAAGTTTAATTTTTTATAAACCTCATAATTTCTTTCCGTATTTTTTTCTGTCAACAAATCTCCTATGCTCGCTGTAGCTGATAATAAAAATTGATTTAATATTGTTGTAATAGCAGAAAGTACTAAATTGTAATTAGAATAATATGCAACTGTAACCAATCCTTCGAAAAATACCGAAATTAATATTGTGTCTGTACTACTTACTATAAATCCAGCTATTTTATGGAAAAATAAAGCTTTTATATTTTTTATGATATCATCTTTTATTTCCTTATCTAATTCTTTTACATCTTTTTCATTTATATATGGGTATTTCTTGTTTGCAATTATATTTACTAATACATTCTCTAATATTCTGCATGCTAATTTTATTATTAGAAATACACAATAATTATGTGTTAAATATAAAAATAGTATTTGTAATCCATTCATTATAACTAAATATAATAAATGCACTATATTTGTAAGATATTCTTCTTGGTTAGCATATATTATAGATCTTTTATATGCAATCGTATATGAGAATATTACATCTGCTAAAAATAAGAAATATAGTAAATACAAATTTTGAATTGTTTGTGTCTCACCTACTATTTGTTTTAAAAATATACTCACAATAAATCCTATAAATAGCATTACTATTATTATAATACTATAACACTTTTTATAAAATTTCATTAATGACTTTATTTTTTCTCTATCATTATTTGCAATAGGCTTATACATATTGTATATAATTGCTGAACCTAATCCTAGTTCAGCAATTGATAACATTGATAATATACTTGTAAGTATTGTATTTAATCCTAAATATTCTTCTCCTAATGTTTTTAAAAATATTGATTGTACTACTACTCCTAAAACTATATTTAGAGCATTACTTATTAATGCAACTATGATGTTCTTTGCCGATTTTTGTGCTCTCATTATTTTTCCTCATTTCATATTTATTTATAATTGCTATTGCAATTTGATATACAATCATACTCATAATCCAAGCTCCCCAAAATTGTGGTGTTATTATAAATTGAAAAAATTGTAATGCCTCCGCTCTTGGAATTATAAATATATTTAAAGTACAAATTAATACTATTGAAGCTAAAAATGTATCTCTTTTTAATAATCGTGGAATAGCCATTAATATATATCCTAAAATAATGCTATATATAATTACACCCACATATCCCAAATCGGTATATGTTTCTAATATAAATGATGAGCCCCATCCATGTCCATCCAAATAATCACTTCTAGTTAAATACGATATTATATGTGAGTAACTACTTGATTCAAGTGCTTTTGTTTCATTATTTCCTGTTGGCAATGGTTTTGTTTTGAATATCTTTTGTGATATTGTACTATACTTAAAATAATCAATAAATGGTCCAAATGTGTAATTATGATTTGTTGTTTGTTTTATTTTATCTTTTGACATATATCCTATGTTCAAAACATCGTAAGATACTCCTTGTGTATAGAAAAAATCTCCAAATAAGGATACTATATTGGTTGTTGGTACTTCTTCATCAACTCTTGAATAATTATATACTGCAAGTCCAACTATAGCTATTGGAATAAGTAATATTAACGCTATCTTTTCAAATTTTCCTATCCATTTTTCCTTATTATCTAAATAGTCTCTTATTACAAAATATGCAAATATAAATAGTGCAGATATAACTATAGGTGTCCTTTGTCCAATTAAAAAAGTGGGAATATTGTATATCATGAAAATTACAACTGGTATAATCGTTTTTTTCTTGCTCGGCATACTTGCTAAAAAGATACATAACATTATATCTGACATACCTGCTAATAATGTAATTATTGGGCTAAATGTATTTTCGTATGTTAAATAATATTCTACATATTCTTTTCCGTTCATATATATTAATTTATCATATTCTGTTATAATTGAAAAACATGCACAAATCAAAAATAACATTAATGCTATGTTTGTAAATATTTTCTTGTTTCGTTGCCTTTTTTTGCCGTGTTTTCTTTCTTTATTTAATATGTTATTTTTCTTTTCAGAAATTCTACTTCCTATGTATATTGAAAATGTTGCTATAAAAACTAGTAAAAATGAATGTTGCTGTGAATCTATCGGAAATCTCCCAATCCAATCTATTCCATTAAATACGCTTATAATGGGCTTAGCTAACAAAAATGTAAACATTGCTATATTAAATATTAATAAATATATTCTTTGACATACATTTTTACTTGAATATATCATATTTAATAATATTCCTATAACATCTATAATTAATAGTACATATAAATTTCCTACAATAAAACTTATTATAAATGCAATTAATGTTACTAACCATAATGAATCTATATTATGTTTCTCAACTGGTAATTTTTCAATTTCCTCATATGTTCTTTTTGAATTTTCTGTATCTGTGTAAATATAAAAATCTTTTATCTTATTCTTATATTTTTCTTCCATTTCAAAATTGTTATTTGCACTTTCAATTAATTTATCAACACATTCCTCTACTGTATTTGTAACGTCTCCAAAACCATCTTTATAATCCCAGTAACCTTCTGGTATATGATTTTTTCTGAATTCTTCATAATCAAATTGAAAGTATTGTAATGGTTTTCTCATATATGCAAAGTCAAACGCAACACTTGAATAATCAGTTATTAAATATTTACATTCTCTTAATAAGTCTTGTATACTTTTTTCTGTTTTGTCAACTATTTTTATCCTAGAATTTTGAGTTATAAATTTATTTTTATATGGAATCATATTATCATGTAAACACATATCTAATTCTAAGTTTTCTTTTTCTAAAAAATCTGCAAGTTTTTGATTTTTTAATAATTTCTGTATATTTGCATAATATTCTGATTCTAAAAAGGCTTTTTCATCATTTTCAAATTGTTTTCTCCATGTAAACATCATTAATATTTTGTTGTTTTCTTTTGATTCATCTTTTAATAAATCATATCTACAAAATCCTGTTTTCTTAGCATTTTTCTCATTATATCCTAATTCATTTATTACAAAATCATATTCTTTGTTTCCTGCACAGCAAAATAAGTCTACCTTACTCTCATTTTTAAATAAGCATTGTACTTTATTTTGTGTTATTCCATGTTGTAAGAATATTGATTTAAATCTATATATAAATGTTTCTTGTAAATTAAATACTAATTCTGAAAATGGTAATCCTGCTCCTATTTGTGAACTTATATATTTTGTTGACGCTATTGTATATATATTATGTTTTAAACTGTTTTTATATAATAAGTTCTTCTTATATTTTTTTAACTTATCATAATATATTGATTTTTTTGTTATTACATAATATATATCTTTTTTCTTCTTATTTTCCATTGCATATTTGAAAAATGCATATCCATTATCTTTTGCATCATCACCATTTTCTGATACAATCCATATGTCCTTTTTTAGTAATCTTAATATCATACCAGGTATAAATGATATTAAAATTACAATCATTTCTAATATATGTTTTGCTTTTACCTTCTTTAATTTCTTTAGCATTTGTTCCTCCATTACTTTTCTATCATTTTTTGCTGTAGTTCTACATATAATTTCAGTGGAAATATTAGTTTTGCCAATGCACATTTAACAAAGATCCTTTTACGTATAGGAAATTGCATTAATATTGAATTAATATCTTGTCCACCTAAATCTCTTTTACATTTATTTATATTTTCTATTATTTCTTTTTTTAAATGTTTTTCTTTTATTAAACTATATGTCTTACTATATAGTAAGTGCTCAATCATTCTTATATTTATCGAATTTTTATATTCTTTTGGTAAATTACTCTTAAATTTCTCATATGTTATATCATAAAAACTTAAATCTTGCAATTCATGATTTGATGCAGAATTTTCTCTTTGGAAATAGTTGTATAAACATTCATCTATATAAACTACTTTTTTTGCATAAAATCCTGCCACAGGTATTACTGGTAGTTCTTCACAGTTTTTTATTCCCTCAGGATATTTTATATTGTGTTCCTCTAAAATTGATTTTTTTATCAATTTTGAACTAGATGTTATAGGTAAATATGAAATAGCCGTCTCTTTATCAATTTCTATTTTATTTAAATTATTATATTTTACTTCTATTTTTCTTCCATCTTTATATGTTATGTAATATCCAGCTAATACGAAGTCAGCACTATCTTTTTCAACCTTTTCCATCATTCTTTTGGTTGCTTGTTTTTCATACCAATCATCAGAATCGCAAAACATTATATATTCTGATTTTGCATGTTCTATTCCTTTATTTCTCGAATATGATACTCCCATATTTTTTCCATTTTCAAGAAGAATAATGTTATTATTTTTTTCTGTATATTCTTTTACAATTTTTGTTGATTCATCTGTAGAACAATCATCTACTACTATTATTTCATTTACTTTGTATTCTTGCTCTAATAATGAATCTAAACATTTTTTTATATATATTCCTGAATTGTAATTAGGTACTATAACTCCAATTGTTTTCATCTATTTTTTCCTTTTCATAAAAAATCCCTTTACTATTCCCACAACAGTTCCTATTCCATAAGCACAATGTAATGTAAAGAAAATAAATGGTAATAGCAAATAACTAATACTAAATCCATTTTTTATTGTTATCAATATAATATTTAATATATTAAATAACAAATATGCACATGTTAATAAATATGCAAATATTGGAACATTAACAATTGCCATGATTATAGAAAATAGAATTCCTAATACAAATAAAAATGGTACTAAATGATATATTGAAAAACATTTTGGACAATAATGTAATGTTATTCCAATCCACTTTCCATTACCATATTTTTGTTTTATCATTCCTTTCAGATCACTTCTTGCATATCTATATGATTTTATATTAGGTGAAAGTAAAAACTTATATCCTTTTTGTTTCATTCTATAATGCATCTCATTATCTTCTGTTCTTGCTAAATTTTCATTATACGGTCCAACATCGTCAAATACTTTTTTTCTATACATTGCAAATGCTAATGTGCTTGCATACTCTTTACTTTCTTTTCTTCTAAAATCTGCAATTCCACAGCCAAATATTGATTCTTCAGCAATTAATAATAATTTTTCTTTCCAATTATTGTTTTGTGTAACACTTATGCATTTCCCTCCAACAATGTTTTCTCCACTTTCAATTTCTTTAACATTGTTCCAAATAAAATCTTTATCAAAAAATGTATGTGCATCAACTCTCAATACAACTTCTCCTGTAGTTTCTTTTAAAGCCACATTCCATCCTTTGGGTAAGGTTTTTCCTTTGTTTGTAAGTATTTTTATTTGATGAAAGTCTATTTCATTTTCTTTTTTAAATTTTTCAAAAACTTTTCTTGTTCCATCTGTTGATACACTATCAACTAATATTACTTCTATATCTTTATGTGGATAATCTTGTTTTTTTAATGATTCTAAACTCTTATTCAAAAATTTTTCTGCATTATATGCTATTATTATAAAAGATACTAACATCTATTTCTCCTATCTTAATACTCCTATTACTGTATCTATACAAATTTTTAAATCATATGAAACAGAAAACTGTTTTATATATTCTAAATTATATTTCATTTTTCCTGGTAAAACATCTTCCACATAAGCAAAATCTGTATCTTTACCAGTTTTTACTGCCTTATCTAATATTTCATCTTCATCTTTATATTTTATACTAGCAATTGATGTAACACCTGCTGGCATAAGTAGCGTTGCCAGCATTTCATCTGTATATTTATCAACATATTTTTTTACTTCTGGTCTTGTTCCTACAAATGTCATCTCACCTTTTAAAATATTTATTAATTGTGGTAATTCATCTAGTCTAACTTTTCTAATTATTTTTCCCATTCTTGTTATTCTAGCATCATTCCCCACAGTTACTAATGAGCCTATTTTATCAGCATTTTGTACCATTGTTCTAAACTTAAATATTCTAAATATTTTTCCATTTGTTGTAACTCTTTCTTGTCTATAAAATACTGAACCTTTTGAATCTAGCTTTATTAAGATTGCTAATATTAATAAAATTGGTGAAAGTATTATTAATAACACTAATGAAAAGAATATGTCAAATATTCTTTTCATCAATAAACTAAATTTCTTTTTTGATATTATATCATAATATTCTTTCACTTTTTCATTTTTCATATTTTCTGGTAGCTTTTCATAATCTTTTAATATCATTGTAAACTTTCCTTTTTTGAAATTTTATTTGCCATATTCTTTTAAAATATCTACAAAATTTGTTATTACATATCTTGCTTCTTCATCTGTCAATAATGAATATAATGGTAATGTTATTTCACATTTATAATAATTAAATGCATTTGGATAATCTTTTATATTAAATCCTAAATTTTTATATGCTGTAAGCATTGGTAATGGCTTATAATGTACATTTGTTGCAATTCCTCTTTCTGCCATTTTTATTATTATTTCATTTCTTGTTTTTTCATCAATTCCTTCCACTCTTGTTATAAATAGATGTCCTGATGATTTTGAATTTGTTTTTTCATCTTCATGATTTAATGTTTTTACTTGATGCCCTTTTAATTCTTTTTCATATATTTTTATTATTTCATGTCTTCTTTCTACTAATTGAGGATATCTCTTTATTTGTGCTAATCCTATTCCTGCCATTATATCTGTCATATTACATTTATAAGCTGGTTCAACTATATCATATTCCCATGCTCCTAATTGATTTTTATGTAATGCGTCCTTTGTTTGACCATGTAATGATAATAATTGATATCTTTTATAAATTGCTTCATTATCAAACTTATCATTTTTCTTCCATGTAACAGCTCCACCTTCTGCTGTTGTTAAATTCTTTACTGCATGGAATGAAAAACTTGTAAAATCTGCATATTCTCCTGCCATTTTACCATTTCTCATTGCACCTATAGCATGTGAACTATCTGCCATTATTGCAATTCTTCCTAATTTTTCTTGTAATTCTGATGATGGTTTAAATATGTTTGCTTTTTTCTCTACTATTTTTTGTATTCTGTCATAATCACACATTACTCCACCAATATCTACTGGTATAATTACTTTTGTTTTTTCTGTTATTGCTTGTTCTAATTTATCATAATCCATTTCAAAATTGTCTTTTTGAATATCTACTAATACTGGTGTTGCTCCAACATGACATATTACACTACATGATGCTGTATATGTGTATGCTGATGTTATTACTTCATCTCCTGGTCCAACTCCTAATACTCTTAATGTCATTTCCATTGCTGCTGTTGATGAGTTTAAACATACTGTTTTTTCTGTTTTGCATAGTTCTGCTATTTTTTGCTCGAACAATTTTGTTTTTGGTCCTGTTGTAATCCATCCTGATTTTATTGCATCTATAACTTCCTCTATCTCTGCTTCACCCACATCTGGTGGCGAAAATCTAATGTTCATTTTATTTTCCATTTTTAGCATACCTTTCCTTGTAACATATATTCTTCTGTATATATTTTTTCTGTTTCTTCTTTTTCTATTTTTACTTTTTTATTTACTTCTTCTGGTTCTCTATATGTTGGAACAACTCTCTTCATTGTTTGTTTTACTTGGTTAATAAGATTCTCATCTTCATCTTTTATCTTATCTAGTATTTGTAATTTTCTTTCTAATTCTTCCATTTTTACGTTCATTGGTTTAGAAATAAATATTTTATCATGTTTTGTTGCTGTCAATCCTTCTTCTTGCATTAATAATTCTTCATATAATTTCTCGCCTTCTCTAAGACCTGTAAATTCTATTTGAACATCTACACCTGGTTCATAACCTGATAGTTTGATTAGGCTTACTGCTAAATCATATATTTTAACTGGTTTTCCCATGTCTAATACAAATATTTCTCCACCTTTTGCATAAGTTATTGCTTGTAATATTAGACCAACAGCTTCTGGTATTGTCATAAAGAATCTTGTTATATCCTTATGAGTTACTGTTACAGGTCCTCCTTCTGCTATTTGTTTCTTAAATAATGGTATTACTGAACCATTACTTCCTAATACGTTTCCAAATCTTACAGCTACATAGTCTGTTTTGCTTACTTTATTTTTTGCTTGTATTATCATTTCACATAACCTTTTTGATGCTCCCATTACATTTGTTGGATTTACTGCTTTATCTGTTGAAATTAATACAAATCTTTCAACCCCATATTCATCAGCACAATTTGCAACATTATAAGTTCCAAATACATTATTTTTTATTGCTTCCAATGGGCTATGTTCCATTAATGGTACATGTTTATGAGCAGCCGCATGGAATACTAGTTGAGGTGAATATTCTTCAAATATTTTATTTAATCTTTTTTTATCTCTTACACTTCCAACAATAGCTTCAATTTTATTTTTTGGATAATGTGATTCTAGTTCCATTTGTATATCATACAAATTATTTTCATATATATCAAATATTATTAGTTTTGCAGGATTGTATTTTATTATTTGCCTACAAAGTTCAGAGCCTATTGAACCTCCACCACCTGTAACTAATACATTTTTACCTTTTATTAAATCTGTAATATTTTTATTGTCAAGTCTTATTGGGTCTCTTCCTAATAAATCTTCAATCTCAACATCTCTAAGATTGTTCATTATTCCGCCTTTTTTCATTATTTCTTCAGTGCTTGGTAACACACGAGTTTTAACACCTGTTGTCTGGCAGATTTCAATTATATTTTTTCTAGACATTTGCGTTATATTATCTATTGCTAAATAAATAATATCTACATTTTTTTCTTTTACAATTGTAGGTATATCATATCTAGTTCCTAACACTTTTACTCCTAATATATTTTTGTTTAATTTATTAGTATTGTCATCAACTATTCCAACGATATTATATTGATCTTTCATCGTATTATTAACTGCTAATATAATTTCTTTGGCTCCCATTCCTGCGCCTATAATTAGCAAATTTTCTATCTTATTGTTTCTAGATGTTTTTTCATGTTTTTTTGCATTTGAAATTCTCGATAAAACCCCTCTTCCTGCAATTCTGTATAACACAAAGATTCCCGATATGAATAGGCCAGATAAAACGTTTATTCTTGCTCCAAAATATTCAAATCTTAAAATACCACTAATTATAATCATTAATATTGTTGATAGGCATCCAGAAATTAAATATTTTATATAATCTTTTCCTATTTCATACCTCATTAAGTTTTTATACATTTGAAAAATATTCAAAAATACCTCATATATAAGTACTGCTATACACATTTCTTTTGCAAACTCACTAAAATCTGCTATTTGAACATTTAAAAATAAAATTGATACTAAATAGCTCCCTATAACTATTGCTATATCTAAAAATATTAGCAACATATGTCTGTACTTTTTACATAAATTTATAATTTTCATTTTTTTCCCCTATTTTTCGACAATTGTTTTCTTTAAAAGATATCACACTTTGTTTATTATTACAAGTGTTTTTTATATATATTTTTCTGTAATTTTATATTTCCTCATTATCGTTGTTCTCTATATTTTCCAATTTCTTTTTATATTTTTTTCTTCTTTATTTTTTAATGCCTCATATAAATTAATATTCAATTTATTACAAATTGAAACTAATACTATAAAAACATCTGCAATTTCTTCTTCTATACTTGTGTAATTTTCTATCTTGTTATAATCTATTGGCGTTTCAGGTAATATTTTTCTAATAGCCTTTGCTAATTCTCCTGTTTCTTCCAATAATAATAGCATTTTATCTTGAATATTTTGGTTTGCAAAACCTCTCAATTCAATAACTTTTTTAATATATTCCTGAATTTCGTCTATAGTATTTTCTTTATTTAATAACTTAAATAATTTATTTTGTTCACTCATATATTTATCCCACCTTTTATTCTATATTTATATTACAATTTTTTTTTATTTTTTACAATAACTTTTCAAAAAAAGTATGAGGAGAAAATTTCCTCCTCATACTTTTTTTATATTAACAACAATGTTGTCTTCTTTTGTTCTTTTTATTACAGCATATAACATTTATAGCAGTTATTACTAATAAAACTCCAAGAGCTATTATTAATGTTATAATTGCTCCTATGCCTATTGTAGCAATTATTTCTGTTAAAGCTGCAACTAATACTCCAGCAAAAAATGCTAAAGCAATAGCAACTACAGCTAATATCAACCATAAGCAAGAGCAATCCTTTTTGTTTTCTTTTTTACAATATATTTCAACATTTGGTTCCATAACTTAGCACCTCCTATGCTTATTATATTTTATGTAAATTGTCCTGATTTGTTTCTACTTTTTCTATTGAAAACTTTTGTTAAATGTAGTATAATTTCTATATTAAATAAGAAAGATGGGATAACATGAAAATTTTAAGTATAGATACAGCAAGTAATTTATGTACAGTTGCAATATTAGAAGATAAAAAATGTATAAAAGAAATTGTAGTTAATGATGCAAGAAATCATTCCGAAAAAATAATGCCTGTAATTGAGCAAGCTTTACAAGAAACATCATTAAATTTAAGTAATATTGATTTAATAGTTTGTGATAAAGGCCCCGGATCTTTTACAGGAATTAGAATTGGAGTTGGAACAGTACTTGCATTTCAAGATAGTTTAAATATTCCATGTGTTGGTATTAGTTCTCTTGAAGCACTTGCATATAATGTTGAACAAAATGGATTAATTTGTTCTTTAATAGATGCCAAAAACAATAATGTTTATTTTGGTCTTTTTGAACATAAAAATGATGAATATTCTCAAATTAGAAATTTAGAATTTAAAAAAATAAATGAAGTATTATCTTTATTGCAAGAACAAAATACTTCTATTACATTTGTAGGTGATGGTGCAACTACTAATAAAAATTTAATAGAAGACTTAATTCCCAATAGTATGTTCTGTATAAAAAATGATTTAAGCAGTTTCTCATTAGGACTTGCTGGATATGAAACCTATACAAAAGGTATTTCAACATCTGTGATGCCATTATACTTAAGAAAATCTCAGGCCGAAAGAGCTCTTGAAGAAAAATTGTCTAAAAAGGAGTGATACACTTTGGAAATTACAAAAATGACCTTAACTGATTTAGAACAAATGAAAAATACTTTATACTCTGATTTTGATAATTTTTGGAGTTATAATGTCTTAAAACAAGAACTTGAAAATGAAAATACCACTTATATCATAGCTAAAGAAAAAGAAGAAGTTGTAGGTTTTGCTGGAATTTCTGTTTGTATAGATGAAGCAACACTTAATAACATAGTTGTAAAAAAATCTTGTCGCGGTCGTGGTATTGGCGGTGAACTTCTTGAATCTTTGATAGATATATGTTCTGACCTTAATTTAAAGACTTTTACTCTTGAAGTTAATACAACTAATGAACCTGCAATTCATTTATATAAAAAATTTGGTTTTAAAAATTTAGGCATACGCAAAAAATATTATAATAATACTCAAGATGCTTATATTATGACGAAATATGATATATGAACAAAATGTTCACTAACACTCACATTAGTGAACATTTTCTGTATAAATTTAAGAGGTGATAAAAAAATGATATATTTAAAACAATTTGATTTACTTGATAATGAAAACTGGAGTGGTTATCCTTTTCATATATTTTTAGAAAAAGAGCTTTTCAATATAAAGTTTGATTCAATCACAATTTTTTATGGTGATAATGGTTCAGGAAAATCAACTTTACTAAACATTATCACAGAAACAATTAATAATAATAAAGAAATAATTAACAGAAAAAATCCATTGGTTAAATCTGATTATTTCAATACATATATATCTGATTGTAAATATTATTTAGAGAATAATATTCCTTTAGGAAGTAAAATCATTTTCAGTGAAGATATCTTTGAAAATATTCTTTCTAAACGATTAGAAAATCAATCAAAAAATGTTCAAAGAGAAACTTTAGAAAAGCAATATATGCAGTATAAATATAATCCAATTAATTACTCATCTTTAGAAGATTTAAGCCTTTCAGTTGAGACTAGAAGTAAAACACAAAGCAAATTTATCAAAAATAGAGTAGAAAAAAATAAATTGGAATATTCCAATGGACAAACATCATTAGACTTTTTTGATAATGAATTAAAAGAAAATTGTTTATATTTATTAGATGAACCCGAAAATAGTTTGTCACCAAAATTTCAGCTTGAATTGGTACAACTAATATCTGAATTAAGTCGATTTTTTAAATGTCAATTTATAATAGCAACACATTCTCCCTTTTTGCTATCTATACCAAATGCCAAAATATATGATTTAGATTCTGTTCCTGTTATAATCAAAAAATGGTATGAATTAGAAAACATGAAAATATATTATGATTTCTTTATGAAAAACAAAAACAAATTTAATAATTGATATCTAAAAAGGTCAAAAAGGAAATTCCTTCTTGACCTTTTTAAATAAATTTTTCTATCTTAATTATAACTCTTCCGCTTCTAGTTTGTCCAACTAATTCTTTAATAAAAAACCTACCCTTTCCTCTAATTGTAATCATATCACCAGATTTAATTTGTTTAGTTTTCTTAGTTTCACACTGAAAATTTACAAAAACTCTTTCCATATTTATAATATCAAGAGCTTTATTTCTTGAACATCTAGCAAGTTCAGAAATAACATTATCAAGTCTTAAAGAAGAAACAATAATTTCTCTTTCTTCTTTTTTAATTTCAACAGGTCGCAAATTCTCAATAATTTGAACACTAATTGTAGATTTAGAAAATCGTGTAAGACCTCCAAGATTCTCTACTAAAAATTTAGAAATATCTTTATCAACAATAATATCTGCACCCTCATTGTCTACAATAATATCTCCAACCTTTTCTCTTTTAACTCCTAATTTTATAATTGCTCCAAGATAATCTCTATGAGTATATTTTCCTTTTAAATCATCAGGTAATTCTATTCTTACAATTTGGATAATATTTGATAAATTCTTTTTAACTATTGAGGAATTAAACTTTTCAGGATATATTACAAAAATCTTTCTTTCTGCTTGTTCAAATCCTCCGAAACTAATATAATTTTCAATTCTAATTTTATTAATAAACTTTTGTACTAATTCAATTTGTGCTAAATCTAAAAAATCAGTATATTCAATTTTATTTCTTTTTTCGCACATCTCAATTTTATCTAGCACCTGTGCTAGTAAAATTTTATCATCTTTTTCTTTGTAATCATTCAATATCTCTCTGTTCATAATTGTGTTCCTTCCTAAATGCACAAATTAATTTATCCGATTAATAATAACATACATAAAGTTCCTAATGGTACTGTTATATTATCTGTTCCTTTTACAGAAATAGCTTCAATTGCAGTAATTGCAAAACCAATCAGTGCTGATACTAATGGCCAATGTGGTGTTGCACAAAATTCCACCTGATGCCAAAAAGCTAAATATCCACCAATTAAAATTGTTGATATTACAAACATTGTAATTGAGCCTGCTGTAGATTTTTTTGAATCACCAAGTTTATATTTTTTGCTCTTGATTGCTTTTCCAAACAGAGCTGCAAGTCCGTCACCATAAGCCATTACTAAATTTGGAATCAATCCTAATGATGGCATTTTATATATTCCAAATGAAACTATTACTAATATAAAGAGTGAAATTGCATAATATACTGTTCCCAACCCATCTTGTTTTTCTCTTTCCATTACTTTTATTATATCTTTTTTATATGATAAATAATTTATAATTATAAATGTTGTTGGCACAAATGCTGCAAACCACACATTTGTAAAATAGCACATGGCTATGAACCACCAATTTCCTAACATTATATGTATAAATTTTCTACTAGCCTCTTTTCCTTTTTTCTCAAATGTTTTTGCACCAATTATTACTAATGCAATGTATAAATATGATACTAATATTCCTATCCAGTTATTCATTTTATTATTCCTTATATTATTGTATTTAGGTTTTAAAGTTTTACCTATAAACTTTTATTGCATATAATTTTTAAGCTCAATTAATGATTTAGCTGCAACAATATAATCTTTAACAAAATTAAGCATATAATTAGAAATCTTTGATGCAGGTCTATCTAAATATAAATCTTTAACAATACAAATTCCTAAACCTTTATCAAATAATTTGTTTAGTCCCTTTCCTATCTGAATCAAATTAGATTCTCTAATTTTCTTATATCTTTCTTCAGCATCTTGATGTCTATCTTTTAATTCTTCTATAAATTCTTCAAAAGTATATTCTCTATATTTATACATTTTGTACATTTGAGCCGCATATTCTAAACCATAAATTGTTTGTAAGTTAAATACCTCTAACATTTTAGAAAATTCTTCTGGTCTAAAATAATAAATATGACCTTGTAGTTTATTAAAACTTCTCATAGTATCTAAATATCCTAATTTAATATTATTTATTATTCTTTCATGATTAAACTCAAAAGTACCTCCTAAATCTTCTGATGGAGAAATAACTTTTACATACAAATCTTTACTTATTGATTTTTTACTAAATCCAACTCCTGCAATATCTAAAATTAAAATATTTTTATATCCTTTTTCTATTAACATATTTGATGGAATATTGTCATATAACCCTCCGTCAAAATATTCTTCACCATTTATAATTTGTGGTTTAAATATTGGGAAACATGAACTTGCAAGCAAATAATTCTCCATTTGTTCTTTTGGAATATCATTTTTAAATGCCTTTAAAGGTGTTTTATTTTTTACTGAATATGTAACAAGTCCAAAATCTATATCAGATTTATATAATTTATCCATATCAATATATTTTTTTATCATTTCTCTTAATGGAGTATTATCAATCCCTTTTTGTTTAGTATAATCTGCTGCTAAATTAAATATATTAGATAAATCAAATATATTTTTATTTGCATCTACACCTTCTACTTTCATTATATTATCAATCTTTATATTTTCATACATTTTTACTGTTTGCATATAATCATCTTGCAAAAATAAAGCTCCATTTAATGCTCCAATTGAGGCACCAACAATAGCTTTTACATTTACTCCAATTTCGCATAGAGCTTTCCATGCTCCTACTTGAAATGCTCCTTTTGTTCCTCCTCCTGCTAATACTAATCCAAATTCTTTATCTTCCATAATACTAACATCCTTTCTTATTACAAGACACATTATACCTTTTTTATTATTTTTTTTCAATAGTTTTATTTTATTCGTTTTATATTAAAAGTTACCAGTGGGGACACCCATGTTTGGTAAAAAAACTTACCAAACATGGGTGTCCCCACTGGTAACTTTTTGTAAATTATTTTACATATTCATTTAAAGGTTTTATTTTATAATTTAATTCTCCAAATTCGCAAGTTGGTACATATCCCGGTTTTGAATTAATAACATCTGGTATTCTGTTTACAACAGATGCACAAGTTAATTCCACTGTTGCTGGTTTTGCAACAACTATTGTTGTTTCTGGTTCACCATAGATTGTCCATTCATTTTTATCAAATTCATCAGGAGCATATACTTTTCCAACACATTCACTTTCTATTGTGATTCCTTCTTCTGTTTCTGTTGTTACAACAGCACTCATTCCAGTAGCATCTCCTGCCTTTACTGTCATTCCTAATGTTGATGAATACAAATCTTCTTTATATGTTTGTGGTACACATTTTTGTCTTTGTGATTTTACTGTTAATCCTAATTT
>OGFF01002221.1_pt1 | contig 17449 bp, 19 predicted proteins | sample 1570751 | NCBI WGS metagenome assembly OGFF01 (sample SAMEA2581951, study PRJEB24529) | metagenome | biome: Human gut stool | place: China | collected 2011 | reverse complement strand
TTTCGTACTTCAGTTCCTTGTGGCCGCAATCAGGGAACGACATCAGATCCTTGTGATTCTGGTATCTTCCGCCAGCCAGAGAAGCATCCAACTCCTTGGTGTTCAATCGCTCACGCAGCTTCTTCTGAAGTTCCTTCGGCATCTCCTGGTCGTAGATAACGCGCACGGCTTCACCCTTCTTGCGGCTGCTTACACCCAGGGCTATCTTCTCCATGGTTCCGAAGTCGGCATCATTGTCCATCTCCATCTCGGCATCCTTGGTAAACTTGAAACTGAAGGCACGGTAGGTGCTCTTCTTGAAACCGAGGAATACCAGTGGCAGACAGTATCTGATTACATCGTCCAGATACATGATGTTGTCGAAACCATCGCTTCCCGGCACCTTTACCCAGCGTCCATAGACTCTATCCGGTACCTTTACTACGGCATATTTCTTCTTCTTGTCATCCTCACTCTTCTCTACGGCTAGGTAGATGCGGTTGTCCTCCAGTGCGGAGAGGTCGTCTATCTCGTTGAGCCAGATAGGGTTGACAGAGCCATTGAGTTTGTCGTAGAAGAACTGCGTGAGGAACTCCTTCTGCTCGTTGTTGAGCTGGTCTTCGGTGAGCAGGCGAACCTTGTGTACTTCAAGCTCTCGGAAAACTGTATCCACCGCTTCAGTGTATTCTTTCGAATAAGATTCATTGAGTTTATTAATTGTTTTGAGAGATTTCTTAATCTGCTGTTCGGTATCCTTGTCGAGTTTCTGGTCGAGCATTCGGTTGAGCGATGCTACTCGTACGCGGAAGAATTCGTCGAGGTTGTTGGAGTAAATACCGAGGAAAGAGAGGCGTTCCAACAGTGGCACATACTCTTTCTCTGCCTCCTGCAGAATGCGATGGTTGAAGTACATCCAACTGATGTCGCGTTCTACATAAGCTTTCTTCATCATATCTTCTTTAGTCATGATTTCACTGGTTTAATCTTTAGAGTTACTTTACTTTTGCAGGCTCTTTCTTAGCCTTCTTCTCAGAATCAGCCTTCTTTTCAGAAACAGCGTTCTTCTCTGAATCAGCCTTCTTTTCAACCTTCTTTTCAGAATCAACCTTCTTTTCAAGATTCTCCAAAACCAGGTAATCGGTGTCTCCGTCGATAAAGTGGAGTTCCTTGCGGAAGAACTTGCTGCTGCCTACAGGCACGATGATGTCGTGCAGCTGGTCGCAGTCGGCAAAGGCATGACGGCTCACCTTGTTAGGAGTACCTGCAAAGGTAACCTTCTTCAACTTGTCGCACTCTGCAAAGGCGTAGCTCTTTACCACCTTTACGCCCGCAGGCACATAAACGTTATCCAATTCGTCACAATCGTAGAAAGCATCGTGCTCAATTTCCTTCACGCTGTTGGCGATGATGATGTTCTTGAGGGCCTTCTTGCCGCGGAACGCCATCTCGCCGATAATCTCCACTCCCTCTGGAATGGCAAAGCTAGCTTCCTGGCTCATGCAATAAACCAAGCGCTTCTTGTCGTTGGTGTAAACTGCATCGCCATCGAATTCAAAACTGTCGCTGTCAATCTTCTGCAAGGCGAGATTGAGCACTAAGTTCTCAAATTTACCGTCTTTCTTAGATTTCTTCTTAAGAATATCTAGGATTGCTTTCTTGTTTTCCTTCATCCTATTATATATGTTAATGTTGTTTTTTCCGGGTGCAAAGGTACGGCGATATTTTCAAACGGGGGAGAAAATCAAGTTACGTGTTTATGACGATGATGTTACGACCGTATTACTGATATTACAGAAGCATTACGGGTGTTACAAATGTGTGATGTAACATCTTTGTAATACTTATGTTTTACGGTAGAAATATCTTCTTCTTACCTTTGCAGTCGAAATGAAGAAGATGTCTTTCTGCATCAGTAGGAAAAGATTTCATTCGGAATAAAGAAAATCAGATTTACGTGTATATATAATAAGGTAAGAAATGAAGAAGAAAACGTATTTGTTGATGGCACTCACGCTGGTGTCGATGGGAATGAATGCCCAGAATTCAGGGAACAGCTCTTTGGAGAAGGGCATCGAGGAATTCACCAAGACCATGAAAATTGGTGGAACCATCCGCTCCAAGTATGAGTACCAGACCGAAGAGGGGGAGGGACGATTCGAGGTGCGTACTGCCCGCATCAACGTGGTTGGCAATGTAACACCTCAGGTAAGCTATAAGGCGGAAATCGACCTCTGCGACGAGGGTAAGATCAAGATGCTCGATGCCTATACACGCATCACTCCTTGGAAAACCCTGCAGTTCACCATCGGTCAGGAGCGTGTGCCATTCACCATCGATGCCCATCGTTCTCCTCATCAGCAGTATTTCGCCAACCGTTCGTTCATCGCCAAGCAGGTGGGTAACGTGCGCGACGTGGGTGCTGAAATAGGATACACCTGGAATGTAGGTTTCCCTATCGTGGTGAATGCCGGTATCTTCAACGGTTCTGGCTTGACCAACCAGAAGGATTACTGGACCAAGGGTGTTAACTATTCTGCCAAGGCTCAGTTCCTCTTTCCGAATGTGAACCTGGTGTTGAGTACCCAGAAGATCAAACCGTCTGATGTCACGGTAACGATGTATGATGGCGGTATCACCTTCCACAAGGGTGGTTTCATTGCTGAGGCAGAGTATCTTTACAAGCATTACAGCAAGGACGCCTTCCATGATGTGCATGCTTTCGATGGATTCGTATGCTATGACATTCCGGTTCGCAATCAGAAGAGCATCATCAGGAAGGTTTCGCCATTGGCAAGATATGATTTCATGAGCGACCACAGCGATGGTACCCGATATGGCGGTTCTGATACCGAACTCGGTGCCTTGAAGATCAATGATTACAAGCGCCATCGTGTTACTGGCGGTGTAACCCTGAGCCTTGCCAAGCCATTCATCTCGGATATCCGTATCAACTACGAGAAGTATTTCTATCGCAAAGGTGGCATTGCCAAGACTTCAGAAAAGGATAAGATTGTTGTGGAGTTCATGACAAAGTTCTAATAATAGTTTATAGCTAATAATAGTTTATAGTTAATAGTTTATAGTTTATAGCAACAGTCACCTATAAACTATAAACTCTTAACTATAAACTCTTAACTATAAACTCCTTACAGCATTCCCTTAGAGCTAGGAAGCTCGAAGTGATAGATGTCTCTCTTCACTGCCATTTTCAGCGAGCGGGCAAGTGCCTTGAAGATGCCTTCTATCTTGTGATGCTCGTTCTCACCCTCAGCCTTGATGTTGAGGTTCATCTTTGCCGCATCACTCAGACTCTTGAAGAAATGCTTGAACATCTCGGTTGGCATTTCGCCCACCTTCTCTCTGTGGAACTCGGCATCCCATATCAACCATGGACGGCCGCCGAAATCCAATGCCACCTGACAGAGACAATCATCCATCGGCAGACTGTAGCCGTATCTTTCTATTCCACGCTTGTCGCCCAACGCCTGCAGCAGGCATTCGCCCAGGGCAATACCCGTATCCTCTATGGTGTGATGTTCATCCACATAGAGGTCGCCCTTGGTGTGGATGGTGAGGTCCATCATGCCGTGCTTGCCTATCTGCTCCAGCATGTGGTCGAAGAAACCAAGACCGGTTGAAATATCGCATTTGCCACTGCCATCGAGATTTACCTTAATGTAGATATCCGTCTCCTTGGTGGTGCGCTTCACCTCGGCAATGCGGTCGCCGGCAAAGAGAATCTCGGCTATCTTGTCCCAGTCCATACCATCCTTTCCGAGAATCAGACTCTTGCAACCCAGGTTTTCGGCAAGCTGGGCATCCGTCTCACGGTCGCCGATTACATAACTGTTTGCCAGGTCGTATGCCGGGTTGCCGATGTATTCGGTCAGCATGCCCGTGCCCGGCTTTCTCATTGGCGAGTTATCCTCCGGGAAGTGGCGGTCGATGTGCTGCTTGCTGAAGTGGATGCCCTCGCTCTCCAGGGTCTGGATGATGAAGTTGTGTACAGGCCAGAAGGTGTCTTCCGGGAAGGAGTCGGTGCCCAAGCCGTCCTGGTTGCTCACCATCACCAACTCGTAGTCGGTGTGCTGGGCAATGAAGGCGAGGTTGCGGAACACGCCCTTGGTAAATACCAGCTTCTCGAAGCTGTCAATCTGCTCATCCTCTGGTTCCTGAATCAGAGTTCCATCGCGGTCGATGAAGAGTAATCTAGTCTGTTTCATGTCTCTTTTTAAAATAAATATGTTAATATGATTAATATTTTTCTATTTCTGCGGTTGCCATCTGCTGCAATCCCATCTTTTCGCTTTCCTTCTGCTTCTTTCTCTCTGCATCAATCACCTGGTACGAACCATATTGGTAAGCAAGCGAGATGCCGAGCCAGCTCAGGGCATAGAGGATGAGCAGGAAGGTGATGATGAAGACCACAAAGAGGAGTGGGGTGAAATAGCCCGGCACACCGAGTGGATCGCCTTCCAGTGCTCCCAGCTGCGAGTAGAGCTGAGCGATGATGAGGATGATGGATGGCAGGGCTGCGATGAAGGTAGCGATGCACACAATCATGATGCCCAGAAAACAGGTCATGAGGAAACCTCCCAGATGGCGAAGGATGCGGAGCATCCACTGTCCCTTTTTACGCTTCTCGCCTTTGTTGGCAGAGAGTTGCTTGCGTGGCAGCAGATGCCAGAACGATACCACTGCCATTATCAGGGTGGCTGCGTAAATGATGGTTTGCAGAATGAACGAAGCCATCGGATTCATTTCTCCCCAGTCGTGAAGCGACTTATTGGGGAGGAGAAAGTAGAGCACGATAGCCAGCAATATGGCGAAGGGCACCTGAGTAATCCATGTTTGCTTGACGAACGATTTCGGATCGGCCGTCATGGCGTAGTAGGATGCTCGCATACAAGCAGTTATGCTGCGCTGCTTAAATAATTCATTTACTTCCATAGCTATAATGATTTTATACTACTTACTATTTCTTGCTATTTAAAAGTTTCTTCTGAATTCCGAGCAGGTGATGGCGGTGGCGATGGCCACGTTCAGACTGTCGGCAGTGGCTCTTCCTTCCGGGAAGTTAGGGATGAGCAGTCTGCGGTTTACCTTCTTGGCAAGGGCTGGCGAGATGCCTTTTCCCTCGTTTCCCATCACGATGAGTCCCCGATTTTCCAGCTGCTGCTGATAGATGTTGTCGCCATCGAGCAGGGTTCCGTATACGGGTACATCTGCTGGCAAAGACTCCACCAGTCCCAGCAGGTTGCCGTATTCCACCTTTACTCTGGCTATGCTGCCCATGGTGGCCTGCACCACCTTGGGGTTATAAACGTCGGCTGTGTCCTGACTGCAATAGATGTGGGTGATGCCAAACCAGTCGGCTATGCGGATAATGGTACCCAGGTTTCCCGGGTCCTGCACGCCATCCAGGGCGAGGCTCAGTTCCTGGGTGTTGATGGAGAAATCACCATCTTGCGCCTGCTTGAACACAGCCAGCACCTGCTGCGGATGCTGCAGGAAGCTCACCTTCTTCAGTTCCTCCTCGGTCACTTCAATCACCTCTGTCTGGGCTGCCAGATGCTTTCCCTTCAGCCATTCGCCGGTGGCCACAATGAGGTCGGCAGGTTGCAGGGCGAGCAGGTCATCCACCACCTTGAACCCTTCAGCCACGAACTTTCCCTCCTTGTTTCTATTCTTCTTCAGTTCGAGCGAACGAATGTACTTAATCTTATTCTTGCTAATCATTTATTGTCGTTTATTGTCATTAATGGATGCAAAGATAACATAAAAAGCAGACAATACAAAATATTTTTCTTAAAACCTTTGGTAGTTTAATAAAAAAAGCATACTTTTGCATTTGATAAGGTGATATTCTGACTTGATATGTTTGAATATTCAAATAAATAACAAATAAAGTATGGAGGAAAGATTATGGCACGACCAATTAGAGAAACCCCAATTCTTTACGGGGATGACGCCAAGAGATTCTTGGCAAATATAGAAAACGTGAAGCCTGCTTCAAAAGAAGAGAAAGAAAGAATTCGTGCTTCTTATGAAGAAATTAAACAGATGGCAGATTTTATGATGTAAGGAAATTTCGACATGAATACAATTGCTTTAGATAATAAAACATACTATGAGGGCAAGTTCTATATATCCCCTGAGGTGAAGGCTTTGGAGGTAGGTTTTCAATGCCCAAATGATTTGTCTGATGATTATAAGAAACTCAAGTTTCGCAAGTGAGCTCCACACGCCCTGAAAGGGCAGAAGCTCCTAGCCCAGGGCAGCGCCCTGGGTAATCATGGACGCAAGTTTGTCGCCCTGTAAGGGCAAAAGCTTCAAAAGAATCAGGCAATTTACAAAGCTTTTGCCCTTACAGGGCGCCTTGTTGATTGCTATTATACCCAGGGCGATGCCCTGGGCTAGGAGCTTTTGGGCCTTCAGCCCGTACTTGAACCACTTGCGAAACTTCAATAAGAAAGAAAAGAATAGATAAATATTTTGAAAGTACAGAAGATTTCAATACTCGCCCTGCCAGTGATGCTTGCAGGCTGCTCGGCCAGCAAATACGTGCAGGAAGGGGAGTATATATTAAATAAGGTGGAAGTGAAGAGCGACTCTGCAGCGTATGATGCAGGGGCGCTCAAACAGTATGTGCGCCAGAAAGAGAAGCCAAAACTCTTCTCGCTATTCCATAACCCGTTCAGCAAGAAGCCTGTGGTGTATGATACCCTGCAGGCACAGCTCTCCTGCCGCGACCTGCTCACTGCCATGCAGAACCAGGGATTCCTGCATGCAGGAGTAACGCTGCAGACTACTATCCACGGACAGGAAAAGACGGATAGCATCGCCGAAAAGAGTCGGAAGAAGGCCCCAAAGGTGGATGTAACTTATATGTTGCATCCCGGCGAACCATTCCATATAGGCAAGGTAGAGTATGATATAGAGGATAAGAACATCGAGCAGATTCTGAAGCTTGATAATCCTGAAAACCAGAAGATTAAGCCGGGTATGAGATTCACCGTGGATGCTCTGGATGCCGAGCGCAAACGCATTGCCAACCGACTGCTCGACGATGGATACTTCCGTTTCAATAAAGACTTCATACAGTTTTCTGCCGACACCATTGCCGGACAGAAAGATATCGCCGTGACCCTGAACCTGCTGAAGTATAAGGCAAGCAGCAATGCACCCGAAACCGACCATCCCCGTTACGAGATTCGCAACATCAGTTATCAGAGCAATGATAGCGACCGCATCCATCTGCGCCATCGTGTGCTGCTCAACGCCACTGCTCTGGAGGAGGGAAAGCCCTACAGTGCCTCTGCCCTGCAGCGAACCTACAATAACTTCGCCCGATTGCAGGCTGTGAAGTATACCAATATCAGATTCAGTGAAGTGGCTGGTAATGAAATTGATAGCGCATCGGTTAGTACATCGGAGATTCCATCGGACAATACGATGAACCGGCTTCTCGACTGCCATATCCAAATCAGCACCAACAAGCCATCTACCATCTCCTTCCAGCCGGAAGGAACCAATACGGCAGGCGACTTGGGTGCGGCAGCTTCGCTCACCTATACCAACAGAAACCTCTTCAGGGGTAGCGAGCAGTTGAGCATCCAGTTGCGTGGAGCCTACGAGGCAATCACCGGACTGGAGGGCTATCAGGACCAGAACTATCAGGAGTATTCCGTAGAAGGAAAGGTGGTGTTCCCGAGATTCATGGCACCCTTCCTTTCGAGCAGTTTCAGAAAGAGGCAGACAGCCAACAGCGAGCTCTCCGTGAGCTGGGACCTTCAGAACCGTCCGGAATTCCATCGCCGCGTGTTCTCCACGGCATGGCGCTACCGCTGGACAGAACCCCGTCATCATCTTGCCTGGCGATTCGACCTGCTCGACCTCAACTATGTGTATATGCCTTGGATATCAGAGACTTTCAAGCGCGATTACCTGGATGATGTGGACAATAGAAATGCCATCCTGCGATATAACTACGAAGACCTTTTCATCATGAAGATGGGATTCGGACTCACGTATAGTGATGGGGTGGATGCCATCCGACTCAATGTGGAGTCTGCCGGAAATCTGCTCAGCGGATTCTCCAATACCCTGGGATTCAAGATTAATGCGCAGGGGCAGCGCACCTTTCTCAACATCGCCTATGCACAGTATGCCAAATTCGATTTCGACTATACCCACATCATCCGTTTCGACGACCGCAATGCCCTGGCGCTGCATGCCGACCTGGGAGTGGCTTATCCTTACGGCAACAGCACCGTGCTGCCTTTCGAGAAGCGATATTTCTCGGGTGGAGCCAACTCGGTGAGGGGTTGGGGTGTAAGAGAACTGGGACCAGGCGGATACAAGGGCAATGACGGACGCATCGACTTCATCAACCAGACGGGTGACCTGAAGTTCGACCTGAATGCCGAGTATCGCACCTCGCTCTTCTGGAAGTTCGAGGGTGCCCTGTTTGTGGATGCGGGTAACATCTGGACGCTTCGCAACTATGCCGACCAGCCAAACGGGCAGTTTAAGATAGACAAGTTCTATAAGCAGATAGCTGCGGCGTATGGTATGGGTATCCGATTGAATTTCGATTACTTCATCCTGCGTTTCGACATGGGTATGAAGGCGATCAATCCTGCCTACGAGAGTGGGGATGAGCATTGGGCGATCATTCATCCAAAGCTCAGTCGCGACTTCGCTTTCCACTTCGCGGTAGGTTTACCATTCTAATTTTCCAAGCATTATTCTCCATACTCATCGGCAACTGGAACTCCGCCTCATCCACGAGGTGGGCTTCCTGCCCGATGCTATCCATCTGAAGGAAGTTGCGCACGGTGATGCTGGCAGTGGCACTCACCCCGTCATCGCCGAAAGTGATGTCGTTGATTTCCACCGTGGCATCCTCCTCCTTCGCCCTCAGCCTTTCCACATCCGCCTTGTGCACGTTGCTGGCAGCATAGCGCAGCCAGGGTTCCGAACTGCGGGTGCAATACTTCAGGGTTTTCGGGAAATGCCAGTTGAAGTAGTAGGTGGCAAACGAGTCAACATCTGCCTCCAACTGATTATCGTCGCCTTCGTGGCTCTGGCAGCCCGTAAGCCCGTAAAGACTTGTTGCTAGGGCTGCTACGGCGATTCCCATGCCTAATATCGATTTCTTCATCATGTTTTCTATTTCTTAAAATATCTATTTATTTGCTTATTTTGCGCACAAAGATAATAAAAAACTTTGTAATAAGAATCTTTTTTGTTAACTTTGCACTACAAATTACGAATAAAATGCTTAGATTTATATCCTTTGGCAGTGGAAGTAGCGGCAACAGTTACTATCTTTACACTGAGACGGATTCGATACTGATAGATGTTGGAGTGGGTATCAGAACGCTGAAAAAGCATTTCCATAACTATGGATTGCGATTTGAGGATGTGCACCACATCTTCGTCACGCACGACCATGCCGACCATGTGAAGTCGGTGGGAAGCCTCAGCTCCGACTATCATCTGCCAGTATATACAACCCGTAAAGTTCATGTAGGTATCGAGCGCAACTACTGCGTCCGAAAGAAGATTGCGCCCAATCATGTGCACGTCATCGAGAAGAGTGTGCCGCTGAATGTGGGCGAGTTCAAGATTACTCCGTTCGGGGTTCCCCACGACAGCACCGACAACGTGGGCTATTTCGTGGAGTGTGAGGGGGTGACGTTCTGCCTCATCACCGATGTGGGCCACATCACCGAGGAGATGCACGATTTCATCGGGCGCTCCAACTATCTGGTGATAGAGGCGAACCACAGCGAGGAGATGCTCCAGAAGGGGCCGTATCCGCAGTATCTCAAGGATCGCATCCTAGGTCCCAACGGCCACTTGAGCAATGTGGCGTGCGGACAGGCGCTTGCCGATTATGCCTCTCCCAATCTCCGCCATGTATGGCTCTGCCATCTCAGCGAGGAAAACAATCATCCCGAGTTGGCAAGAAAAACCGTGGAGCAGATTCTCAGAAGCAAGGGCATCGTAGCCGGCAAGGACTTCGAACTGGAAGTGCTGAGGCGAAAGACGCCTAGCGAGATTTATAAATTGGTGTAAATCATAATAGGGAGTTAAAGGAGTTAAGGAGTTAAAGGAGTTAAGACAATAGTCTTTTTGGCGTAGTTTTTAAACTAACAAGGCATACGTCTTAACTCCTTTAACTCCTTTAACTTCTTAACTTCTTAACTCCTTTAACTCCTTTAACTCCTTAACTCCTTTAACTCCTTCTTTTTATATTTTATCCAACGCCTGCTTGATATCATCCAGGATATCCTCTACATCCTCGATACCTACTGACAATCGAATCAAGTCTGGTGCAATGCCTGCTTCCTTCAACTGCTCGTCAGAAAGCTGGCGATGGGTGTGGCTCGCAGGGTGGAGCACGCAGGTGCGGGCATCAGCCACATGAGTCACGATGTTGATCATATCCAATGAATCCATAAACTTGATGGCAGTCTCGCGGTCGCCCTTCAATCCGAAGGCGATGACGCCGCAGGTGCCATGAGGCATATACTTCTGGGCTAGGTCATAATACTCATCTCCCTTCAGTCCGCTATAGTGAACCCAAGCCACGCGGTCGTCGTTCTGCAGGAACTCAGCCACCTTCTGCGCATTCTCGCAATGCTGGCGCATGCGCAGGTGCAGACTCTGCAGACCCAGGTTGAGGATGAACGAGTTCATTGGCGCTGGGATGGAACCCAGGTCGCGCATCAGCTGAGCCACGAGCTTGGTGGTGTAACCCATCTTGCCGAAGGCCTTCACGTAAGTCAATCCGTGGTAGCTCTCGTCCGGAGTGCAGAGACCAGGGAATTTCTCGGCATTCGCCATCCAGTCGAAGTTACCGCTATCCACAACCACGCCGCCTACCTGCGATGCGGTGCCATCCATATACTTAGTGGTAGAGTGGGTAACGATGTCGGCTCCCCATTCAAAAGGACGGCAGTTGATAGGGGTGGCAAAGGTATTGTCCACGATGAGAGGCACCCCGTTCTTATGGGCGATGCGGGCAAACTTTTCAATATCGAGTACGGCGCAGCCAGGGTTGCTGATGGTTTCGCCAAACACCACCTTGGTGTTAGGGCGGAAAGCCTTCTGAATCTCCTCCTCGCTGGCATTAGGGTTTACGAAGGTGCACTCGATGCCCAGCTTCTTCAGGGTAACACCGAAGAGGTTGAAGGTGCCGCCGTAAATCTCGTTAGAGGTAACGATGTGGTCGCCCGCCTCGCAGATGTTGAACACGGCGTAGAAGTTGGCAGCCTGTCCGCTAGATGTCAAAACGGCGCCCACGCCACCTTCGAGCTGAGCGATTTTCTTAGCCACGGCGTCGTTTGTAGGGTTCTGGAGTCGGGTATAGAAATATCCCTCCTTCTTCAGGTCGAAGAGCATCGCCATCTCTTCAGAGTTGTCGTATTTGAATGTAGTACTCTGATAGATAGGAACTTCTATCGGCTCTCCGTTCTTTGGCTCATAGCCTCCCTGCACGCAGAGGGAAGCGACACGTAATTTCTTTTCCATTGTCGGTTGATGTTTTTTTTTTATCTTGTTTGTATTTTGTTTAATCCATTCCCAACACGCCCTGAAAGGGCAAAAGCTTAAGAATCTATTTCATAAAAACAAAATAGACGGCAGCGATGAGGCAGACGAATGCCGCAAAGTGGTTCCAATGTAAGCCCTGTCCCTGGAAGAGGATGTTGGCGATGACGGCGAAGACGATGAGCGATACGCACTCTTGAATCACCTTGAGCTGCACCAGGTTGAAGGGACCGCCATTATCGATGAATCCAATTCGGTTGGCAGGTACCTGACAGCAGTATTCGAAGAAGGCGATGGCCCAACTGAATGCTATGACTCCGATGAGTGGCCAGTGGCTGCTTACGCCCGTCTGCTGCAGTTTCAGATGTCCGTACCATGCCAGCGTCATGAAGATGTTGCTCAGCAAGAGGAGCAGGATTGTATATATTCCGTTCATATTATTAATAATGTATAAGTGGGTGCAAAGGTACATTTTTTCTCTTAAAAATGTATGAAAAAGAAGAAAAAATAATGGAAAATGAAAAAAATAGCCGAAAAATTTGGTGGTTTCAGAAAAAAGCAGTACCTTTGCAACCGCTTTTGAGAAATACCTCAACTGCTTAACAGATGCACCCTTAGCTCAGTTGGTAGAGCAACTGACTCTTAATCAGTGGGTCTAGGGTTCGAATCCCTAAGGGTGTACATAGAAAAGCTCCGAAGAAATTCATTTTTCTTCGGAGCTTTTTCTTGTTGTGACAAGCATTGCTTTCAGCGATGCTTCTTCCTGCACTCAGGACATTCTCCCTTGATGACGAACGAGATGGAGTGGGGATAGAAACCCTCAGGCAACTCGAAACTCGGGATATGAATATCCTCCATGCAAAACGAACGATGGCACGATTCGCAATAAAAATGAATATGACCATCATGATGATCACATTCGCCATCCTCCTCGCATAACTCATAGTTCAGCACCCCTCTGCCATCCTCGAACGCATGAACAGCATCATGCTCCAGAAATAACGTGAGGGTTCGGAAGATGCTCGACTTATCCATCGAAACCATCTTCTGCTCCAGGTCCTTCAGGCTCTGCGGATTTCCTCCGCTCGCCAAGGCCTTCATCACCAAAATCCGGTTGGAGGTGGGCTTGATGCCCTTTGCCTCCAACTTGCTGATAATCTCCTCTGTTTCCACATCTTTTTCCTTCTCTTTTTTCTTCATTAATAAGATGTTATTACCTTTTCTTATGTGGAGGGAATAGAATATCCCCCTCTCTAGAGAATCTGAAGCTTTGCTCCAAACGACAGTCCGAACACATCCCAGAAGTTGGCGTTGCCGTTGCGCCAGAATCTCATGAAATAGATATCATTCGTGCTCAACTCATAGAACATCGTGATGCTCTTCACACGCTTGCGCCTGCTGTTGGGGATATGATAGGTGAAGCGTTCGCCAAAACCCAGGTTCGGGCGCATTCTCGTTGAAAACGGATAATAGCCACTCTCGTATTTCGTAGGCTGCTTCGTCCAGAAATCATGCCCCAGCACCGTGTTCAGATACAGCGTGCACTCCAGTGGCTCAAACTCCCATCCCTTGCCCCAATCCTTGCGCCAGGGAATGAAGTTCTCCTTCAGCGTAATCGTACACTTCACGGCATCCGAGTCGTATTTCGGGATGATGCCGAAGAGCAGATGCGTTTCCCACTGACGCCTCTTTCCGTAATCCCAGCCGATACCCACCGAGATGATACCCATGTTGCCGCAGGTTTGAATCACCGACTGTGTAGGCATCAGCACGTCCCAATGCCTGCGATAGCGGAGGATTCGCCTGTCGTAGCGAGTCAGGGAGTCCGTATCTTCCGAATCAGCCAACATCTCCTCCGATATCCTGTCTTCGGCCTTTGCCTCCATCATCCCGCTTGCCATCAGCAGGCAGGATAACAATCCTATTTTCAGTATCTTATCTCTCATAGCCTTAAAATTTAACAACCTCATACTTGTATTCTTTTGGAGTGATGGTAAACAGATAATACTCATGGAAATGGCAGCTGCTAGCCATGTAGAACAGGGTGCCGTCGCCAAATAAATCCTCCGTCTTCGTGTGATGACCATGACCATCCAGGCAGAACAGCAGCTGAGGGAACTGGTGGATGTAATAGTTGAACACCTTAGCCACGTTGTTGTTAAACTGCTCTGAATAGGGAGCCGCATGCATGCACACCACGGTGCGGTTGAAACTCAGCGAATCGCTAGAACGCTCCGCCTCCATAAAGTCAAAGTTTGGCACCGGGCGAGAGTAGTCGTACTCGATGGCATTGGTGTTGAGGCACACGAACTTCACTCCTCCGGCTATGAAACTGAAATCGGGGTCACCGAAGATAGTTGCATACGACTGGTTGCCCGTTCCCAGACAGTCGTGGTTGCCCAGCAGCACCACCGATGGCATCTTGAGTTTCTGCATCTTGTCTCGAGTCCAGATCATCTCCTTGGTAGCACCGAAGTCAGAGATGTCGCCACAGTGAATCACGAAGTCGATGCTGTCTTTTCTCCGGTTGATGTCGTTCACCGCCAGTTGCAGGTCGTCGAGCCATTGATGGCTGTCGCTGATTACGGCAAACCGGATGGTATCCTTGCTCTTCACAGATTCTTCAATCTTCCTTATATTCTTGGCATTCAGATCAGTATCTCCCTTCACCCTCACGTCGTAGGGGTGCACGTCGAACACGGTGTCGCAAGCTCCCATCATCATCATGCATGCGATGCTGCAGAAGCCTGTGCCCAGAGCGATTTTCTTCTTGTGTATAAAATTCCTCATATCGTATTTCTTTTATTTATGCAGGGAGCCTCTCTAGGGCTTATCCTTCTCTTATGATTCAAGTTAATTAATTCAGGTGCAAAGGTAAGAAAAAAAACTGAATTAAGCCAAAGATTTTTCTGATAATGACTATTTTTAGGGAGAAATTGATAAGAAAATACCTATAATGGGGGATGGGGGACACGAATGTCTTCTTCTACGTATTTTTTTTGCAAATTATCTATCACCCATCACGATTTTCGTGATAAATCTGTATAAGCCATTGATAGATAAAGAAATAGTATGAGTGACTGATACTTCAAAATGGGGATTTATCCCTCACGTATCCCTCACGATTTTGGCTTTATCCCTCACGATTCAGCTTTTGCAGAAAAACAAAAAGGCTTTTTTTCTATTGAAGCTAGCTTCAGCAGTTCATGAAACTAGCTTCGTTTGTCGTTGAAATAGGCTTCATTTGCCATTGAAGTAAGCTTCAATCCAAATTGGTTTGAGGCTCAGATAAAGTTTACGTGAGCCTCTATTAAGGTTTACTTGAGCCTTACTCCAAATCCAGATGAGGATCAGTTCGATTTGAATACCGGTTTTTTAAGGAATGCCCTCAATTTTCTGAAGAATAATTTGGCTGTTATCAAAAAAAAGTTTATTTTTGCAGCGTCATCATGAGGGGAGTGAAGTCTGCTGGAGGATGAATGAACTCAGAGGGCAGAATGACCTCATGTGACTGCTGCATCGGCAAAAAGCGCCGCCCGGCATGATCGGATAATAAAACCGGATAATAAATCGGATAGATTATCTGATAATCATCTGATGAAAAGCAGCAGGGCGAAAGATGCCTGCGCTTGGCTTCTGCAGCAAACAGGAAACAATGAACAATCAGTTTTAATCTAAGTTTGCCGGACATCCAAACTTGTATCTATTTAAGAATTATGAAGAGAACATTACTTGTTTCAGCTTTCACAGTTATGGCTTTGGCTGCCAGTGCGCAGGTTTCAGAAGTGACTAAGATGAAGGGTGATGGTTTTGGTTTCATCCCAAAGAGCCTCACTACCACTGGTGTCATCACTCCTTATTCAACCATCAGAGGAGGTGATAGAGGTGATGGTCATAGCACTGAGATTAAGCCGGCAGAGTTCACGGTTTATGATGCTTCCTTTAATGTAGCGAAAACTTTCAGCTACGAGCCTAAGGTGTTCAAGAATAAAGTAGTACGAATGAAAGCTTTGGCCGACTTTAAGACCAAGGAGGTTCTTGATAAAGGTTATGAGGAAAGATATTGGAAATTTGTTGATGGAGTCTACGATTATGAAAAAGGTTTTCTGATTCCTGTTACGACGATGGATGAATTCAAGGCCGCTGTTGCTAAGATGTTTGGTGAAGAAAAGGTAGATTTCTTTATTGATGACAGTGGCAATTTCGCTTTCCGTTCATTTAATGATATGCTGTACTTTGAGGGATGGGGAGATGAAGGTGTCAGAGTTAGAGAGAATTTCTATTATTATAATTCTTCAGACAATGGACTTTATAGGGTAGAGAAACTCCAGAAGCTAGTAGATGTTAATACTTCTAATTTGGCTTGGAAGGAGGATGATAGCCGTGAAAGCTATGAGATTACGAATACAGAGAGAATCCATCAGACAGAGGTGTATGATTATGATGTAAACTGCAATGAGAGTTCTGATGTATATCTTTCTCAGAATGTGTTTAACAATGACGATAAGTATGAGTATGTGGTGGAAAGCTATAGAGAGGTATCTGCCCCAGCAGATTCTACATCATACCCTATTGAAGGAATTGAGAATGGAAAAATCGTTCTAATCAAGGATGTACAGGATAAGTACTATGAGTCTTATCTTGTAGTAAAGGATGAGGACGGAAAGGATCTGTTCTCTGTGCCAAATAGTGGTTACAGGGATGACTTTACCATCTATCGTGCCAACGGCAAGACTTATATCAGTAATTATGAAAGCCAGGGCAGTGGTTTAGGGCAGTATGTTATCTATCTGCTCGACAAGACTGATACCGGCATCACAGAGCTTGCCCGCACACAGGTGGTGAAGTCTGCCAAGACCTTCAATATGGCTGGCATGCAGGTAGGCAAGAATGCCAAGGGCATCGTTATCCAGCAGGGTGGCAAGAAATACTTTAACAAGTAGCAATAGAAATTACTGTAATAATGATAAAGAAAGCCAGCCTTTTCGCAGGAGAAGGCTGGCTTTCTTGTTCTTTTTGCGTGAGGAAATTATCCTTATAATCCATTAAACTTCGGTATTCTCTGCCATTTTCTTGCAGATTTCCTTGCGAGTTTCAATCTTTCTTCGTAACTTTGCATCATCTTTACATAAGAAACGTGGAACTTTAAAAGCGAAAGAAATATGGAGGAAAAGAAATATCATATCGAGGAATCGAAGATAGCAGGGGATAAGGTCTGTGAGCCATCGCCAGCCTATCGTTCTATGGCATCATCAACATCATCAGTATCATCCGTATCATGGGATGAGGCTTACGACACCGATTCCTATCCTATGGGGCGCTCTTTGGAGCAGGTGATGGAGCATTGTGCTGAGGTTGAGAAATACTTGGATGATCCAGACCATTGGATTTCCATAGATGAATTTGAAGCGCAGATGCGAAAGGCAATACCGGGATGGAAATAGTGGAAATTAAAGTTGAAAGGCTTTTTCTTGTAGAATTTCGAAAGTATCGTGGTGCTATCATCATGAAGAACTTCAAGATTATCTATTTCTATGATGAAGATTCAAATCTTGTTAGAATTGTGGATCTCTGGGATTTGCGCCAAAACCCTCGTAAGCTGAACCTGCGAGCCAGGAGGATAGAAAGAAAGGATTATCATTAGGATTAGATAAAAAAACGTCAGGCGTCCTGTCGGAACGGAAATCCGTCGGGACGTCTGACGTTTTTTCCCTCGTTTAGAGGATATGTTATTTCTTCGCCAGCCATCTGCGCACTGGCAGATCGTAGAACTTTAGGCATAACCAGGCGGCTGCTATCGAAACTGCACAGGTGATGAGCGCCTCGGGCCAGGTTTCACCAAGCGTGAAGAGCTGCTTCTCGATGAGCCACGAATAGAAGTAATACATAAACGGATAGTGCACGATGT
>OGFF01002220.1_pt1 | contig 17460 bp, 15 predicted proteins | sample 1570751 | NCBI WGS metagenome assembly OGFF01 (sample SAMEA2581951, study PRJEB24529) | metagenome | biome: Human gut stool | place: China | collected 2011 | reverse complement strand
CGGAAGCCTTCTGCGGGTTGCGGCCGGAAGCCTTCTGCGGGTTCTTGCTGATGTCGGCACCAGCCTGCTTGATCTTGTGGACCTTGACAGTGGTCTTCACGGTCACAAGGCTACCCTTGGGGCCGGGGACCGCGCCGCGGACAACGAGCATATTGAGCTCGGGATCGACCTTGACGACCTCAAGGTTCTGGATGGTGACAGTCTCCACACCGTACTGGCCGGGGCCGATCTTGCCCTTGAAGATACGGCTGGGGTCGGTGGTGGAGCCCATGGAACCGGCGTGACGGTGGACAGGGCCGCCGCCGTGGGTCATACGACCGCGGCTGGCGTTCCAGCGCTTGATAACGCCGGTGTAGCCGTGACCCTTGCTCGTACCGGTGACGTCAACGAAGTCGCCGGACTTGAAGGTGTCAGCCTTGATGATGGCGCCGAGCTCAAGCTCGGAGGCATTGTCAAGGTCAAACTCACGCAGGTACTTCTTGGGGGAAACGCCAGCCTTGTTCAGGTGGCCGAGTTCAGGCTTGGAGAGCTTCGCTTCGCGAATGTCCTCGTAGCCAAGCTGGACAGCCTCATAACCGTCTTTTTCGCTGGTCTTCTTCTGAGTGACCACGCAGGGACCGGCCTCGATAACGGTGACCGGGATCACATGGCCCTTTTCGTCGAAGATCTGAGACATGCCAACTTTTCTGCCGATGATTGCTTTCATGTATGATCCTCCTGTAAAGGTTATTGGTCGGCTTAGTTAGCGGCAACTCCCGCCATTGCTCTGCCGACTTGACCCCGCCCATCTCACGCAAGTCGATGGGCTTTTGGGTAGAGCAACAAAGGTAATTTCAAAAAACGGCGAGCCGTTTTTTGAGTTGGGTTTACAGTTTGTTTTGCGCACTCGCTGTGCTCGCACACAAACAAACTGAGAGGTGTTTTTGTCCACGCGCATGTCGCGGCCAAAAACGATTTCATTGGTTTCGCGTCTGCGGACGCAAAATGTAATGAAGCGAGGGATTGATTTTTCGTCAGGCGAGGCGCGCCGCTGTAGACAGTATCTGGTATACGGCAAAGCAGCGCAACGAGGCATCACGGAAAATCAGAGCTTGATCTCGATCTCAACGCCGGCAGGAAGCTCGAGACCCATCAGAGCCTCGACCGTCTTGGGGCTGGAGTTGGTGATGTCGATCAGGCGCTTGTGGGTGCGGCGCTCAAACTGCTCACGGCTGTCCTTATACTTGTGAACAGCGCGCAGGATGGTGACGACTTCCTTCTTGGTGGGCAGAGGGATGGGGCCGGAGACGGTCGCGCCGGTGCGCTTGGCGGTCTCGACGATCTTCTCTGCGCTCTGGTCGATGACCTGGTGGTCATAGGCCTTGAGACGAATGCGGATCATTTCTTTTGCCATTTTCGGTTTCTCCTTCATTTTGTACGGTTTTCTTGCTTTGTCGAAGCCGTACGGTGAGAGGTTTTCTTGTACGCTTATCCGTGCGTATCATTCCGGCTCATAGAAAAACCGGCACGAATAAACGGCCGGTCCACACATGGCGCAGCGATCTACGCAACGTACAGATATTCTCTCAGCCGCCCGATGTTCGGACATACTCCCCGAAAGTTACCTCAGAAACCTGAGCAATCTCCCGGTTCATCGCAATATCGCGCAAATAGGGCAGGATGCGCCCAATCGCGGACTTGCATATAGTACCAAATTCCGTTGCACATGTCAAGACAAATTTCACTTTTTTCTTGAGAAATTTTTTAGCAGTCTCTTTTCGCGGCAACTGTGGCGGATTTGGCGCAAAAACGCGGCATATTGCCCCCTCCCTGCCGATATATTTAGGGGCAAAGGAGTTGATGGACATGGCAATGGCCTGGCTTTGGACGGGAATGGTGGCAGTCTCGCTCATTTTCGGCGCGCTGACGGGAAACTTGAATGCGCTCAGCGCGGCCGCGCTCGAGGGCGCGCAGAGCGCGGTCGAGCTGTGTTTGGCGATGTGCGGCGTGATGTGCCTCTGGACGGGCGTGATGGAAGTGATGAACCAGTGTCATCTCACCGACCGCCTCGCTTCCCTCTTCCGCCCGCTGCTCAAGAGGCTCCTGCCGAACGCGAGCCGCGACAGTGAGACGCTGGCCGCGATCTCCGCTAACCTCTCCGCCGATCTTTTGGGCCTTGGCAACGCGGCCACGCCGCTCGGCATCCGCGCCGCCTGCCGTATGAGCCGCGGCTGCAAGGGTACCGCATCGGATGAGCTGTGCCTGCTCGTCGTTTTGAATACGGCGTCCATTCAACTGTTGCCCACCACGCTCGCAGGCGTGCGCGCTTCGCTCGGCGCCGCCGACCCGTTCGACATTCTGCCCGCCGTGTGGCTGACGTCGCTTCTGTCCGTCCTCGCAGGGCTCCTTGCCGCAAAGCTCTTCGCCCACTTCTGGAGGAATTGAACCTATGGCGCTCTCTACGCTCATCGTGCCCGTACTGCTCACCTTCACGGCCTGCTTTGCCCTCGGCAAGCGTGTCGACGTCTACTCCGCCCTCACCAAAGGCGCGGAGGAGGGACTCACGGTGCTGCTGCACATTCTGCCGTCACTCATCGCACTGCTCTCCGCCGTCTACATGTTCCGTGCGTCCGGCGCGATGGAGGCGCTCGGCGCGCTTTTAGCCCCCGCACTCGACAAGATCGGCATTCCTGCCGAGACTGCGCCGCTTCTCTTCATCCGCCCCATCTCCGGCAGCGGCGCGCTGGCTGTCGGATCGGAGATCATGGACTCCTACGGCGTCGATTCCTATGTCGGCCGCGTTGCGGCGGTCATGCTCGGCTCGAGCGAAACGACGTTCTACACCGTCGCCGTCTATTACGGTGCAGCGGGCATTACGAAAACGCGCTATACTATCCCCGCCGCGCTCTGCGCCGACGTGGTGATGTTCCTCGCATCCGCGTTTTTTGTGCGGCTGCTCATGGGCGCGTAAAAAGGAGCCGCCGCAGGCAGCTCCTTTTCCTTTATTCTTCTGTTCTCACGCGGATGCGCAGGGCGCATTTTCCTCTCTGCCCGCCGATAGTAATTGCATAGCGCAGGGCCAGCATCCCGCCGTCCTCGTCGAGCTTCCACTTGACCGACTCCGCCTTCACTGCGACCGGCAAGGTTCCGTAGGGCACGGCATAGAATGAGGTGTGCTCCTTCCCCTCCGCAAAGACCATCTCGCTCGTCACCTCGCCCGTGCGCGTCAGAATGATGCAGTCCGGCGCGAGGGCAAGGCGCGTCGCGGTGGTCACCTTGCCGTCCCCGTCCGTTTCCTCATAGCGCAGGAGATAGCCGTCGCGCGTTTCCTCCATCGTGCCGCGCACGCGGAGATCTGAGCTGTCGGCGCTCATGCCTTCGTATTGCTGCTCGCCGTGCACGGTGAGCCAAACGTTTCTTTTCATACAGTCCTCTTTCTCATTTGTTTCTGTCATCATACTACGGCGGAGAGCGGGACACAAGGCGCATTTGCATTTTTTGTGCGTTTCCCTGTTTTTGCTATGGTAAAATGCAAAAGCGCGTGCTATAATCTCCGGTAAGCAGATTCTCTGTTCCGTCAAAGGAGGCGTCACTATGAAAATTGATCTGACGGAAAAGCAATTCCGCCGTCTTCTTGATCTGGTCTACGTCGGCAACTGGGTGATGAACTCCACCCGCGGCGACGACCGTATCCGCGAATACGACGATGTAGAGAGCACCGTATTCGCCAACTGTCTCTCCCACGGCATGGTGCCGCTGGTCGAGGCCTATCAGGGCGAACTGATCCCCTCGCGCGCGTTTGCCGAGGGCGGCATCCACGAGGCCATCATGGCCTACGAGGACACGATGTTTTTCGAAATTCTCGCTCAGGAGCTTGCCCTGCGCGATATGGACAGCGACGCGCCCACGCCCGAAAATGTCGACGAGCTGCGCGAGCGTATGGACACGTACTTAGGCGAATTCGAGCAGCACGGCACCGACAACATCACCGTTGAAATGTAAAAGTGTAACAGAAGGCAACGAGGTCTCCGCTTTTTAAGCGGAGACCTCGTTATCTTCGCGGCCGCAGCCGCGAAATGTTTTTGATCCATAAATCGCCGCGACAAGTGCGTGGCAATTTATTCTTCTCGCCCCGCGCGTGTCGAGCCGCCCTACGGGCGGCGAGGCACGAAGCGGAGCGCATCCCCTATTTTTTAAGGATGCCAACGGCATCCTTAAAAAATAATCACGTCTTGATCCCCATCGTCTCCCACTTGCCGCTGCGGTAGCGCAGGAAGAAGATGGCGCCGCGCACCGACCAGTCCACGATCGCGTGCGCGAACCATACGCCGATAACGCCGTAGCCCATGTATTTGCCCAGCACATACGCAAGCAGCACGCGCACGACCCACATCGTCAGCATACTGGCGAGCATCGTGAACTTCGCGTCGCCCGCCGCACGCAGGAAGCCCGGCACCATAAACGCCGGTACCCAGATGAAGATGGATGAGATGCCGTGGATCAGCGTGACCGTGACGGCAAGCTTCTCCGCCTCAGGAGAAACGTTGTAGACGCGCATGATGAGCGGCAGCAATGCGATGATCGTCAGGTTGACGGCCGCCATGATGCCGTAGGTCCACTTGACAATTTTCCTGAGATACGCGCGTGCCTGATCGAATTCGCCCGCGCCGACGCACTGGCTCACGACCGCGGCAAGGCCCAAGTTGATGGCCTGACCGGCAAAGCAGTTGAAGTTTGAGATGGTGTTGCCGATGGCGTTCGCCACCATCGATGCCGTACCAAACGTCGAAATCAGGCTGAAAAGCGCGAGACGCCCCAGCTGGAACATTCCGTTTTCGACGCCGCTCGGCACGCCGATGTAGAAGATGTTCTTCATCAGGCGCATATTGAGGTGGAAGCCGCGGATATCAGAAAGGTGCAGCATCAGATCGCGGTTGAAGAGCAGCGAGAGGATGACGACTGCCGCAACCGTGCGGGACACGAGCGTCGGGATCGCGACGCCCGCGACGTCCATACCGAAGCCAAAGATCAAAACGGCGTTGCCGATCACGTTGATACTGTTCATCAGGAGCGAAACTTTGAGCGACACGTCGCTGTGGCCCATCGTGCGGAACAGCGCCGCGCCGCCGTTGTAGAGCGCGATGCCCGGAATGGATGCCATCACATATAAATAATAAGTGTTCGTCGCCGCCATGACGTCGGGCTCGATATGGCCGAACATTACGGTCAAAATCTGCGTGCGGAAGAGGTACAGCAGCGCCACGAAGAAGATCGACACCGCGCCGAGCAGCGCGATGAGCTGCTGGCCCGCGTTGCAGGCGTCCTCCTTCTGTCTTTGTCCGATGTACTGGCCCGCGACGGCTGCGCCGCCGGTCGCCATCGCCGAGAAAATGTAGATCATCAGATTGCTGATCGAGTCGACGAGCGACACCGCGCTGATCGCCGCGTCGCCAACGGTCGCAACCATCAGCGAGTCGGCAAGACCCACTGTAATGGCCAGAAGCTGCTCGAGCAGCAGCGGCCACATCAGCGCGACGAGCTGGCGGTTCGTAAACATCATTTCCTTGTCAGCGCGCACCGGCGCTGCCAGTTTGCCCATGGTTTCACACTCCTTGTATCGATTGAGCCTGTATCATAAACTATTTCCCTTTCTTTGTCAACGCCGCGTCAAAAAAGATACGGTTTCAGCGCTGCGCCCCACGCTTCGATAAGCTTTTCCTTCGTCCATCTGGCGTTGGCCGGCGAGGTGGAGGGAAGCTGGACGGCCTCGCGCCCGAGCTTCGCGCGGCAGTATTTTTTATAGCAGGCGTAGGACGTGCCGCCGTTGCAGAAGATGGCCTGAATGTCCGCCGCATCCAAAATGACGGACAGATCGTTCGGCACAACGTTCGTGATGCTCGCATCTGACGATCCCACGATCTCGCATGAGCCGATGGTGTCCCACATGGCGACGCCGCGGCGCAGGACCATCGCTTTCTTCTCTTTGACCGTCTTCGGCGTTTCCTCGCCCAGAACGGCGGCGAGCGTCGGCCAGAAACGGTTCTGCGGGTGCGCGTAGAAAAACGCCGCCTCCCTTGACTTGACCGACGGGAACGAGCCCAGGATCAGCACGCGCGACTTTTCGTCATACAGCGGCGGAATATTATGGACCTGCGTCTTAAGCTCCATTTTCTCGTCCCCTTTCTGCCTTTTTCGCCATTTTAACACAGGAACATCAAATCGCCAAGTCCCGTTTTCTCCGTCTGCGTGCGCTTCACGCTTCGCTGCGGAAATGGGTTGGCTTTTCGGCAAAGTCATGTTATAATAAAGTAGATATATATTAAATGTAGGTGCCTTGCCCCGCGTGGGCACGGTCATCTTTGAGAAAGGACATCTATGAAAGACGACGACAATCACATTCTTCTTTTAGAAAAGGGCAAGCGAGGCCTTCTGCAGATCATCTTCGGCCGCACGGGCATCATCATCGTTTCGCTGATCGTGCAGATCTTGTTTCTCTTTGCCGCCTTTTACAAGCTTGAGGGTTTTCTGCCCTACTTCTGGGGCGGCAACACGCTGCTGTCGGCGGCAGTCGTGCTGTTTCTGTTCGGCAACGACGACAACCCGACCATCAAGCTCACGTGGTTTTTCATCCTCGCGGTGCTGCCGGTGTTCGGCTTGATTCTGTATGTTTACATCAAGACCGACCTCGGCCACCGGCTGATGATCCGCCGCTACAACGACATCTTGTCGCAGACGGGGCACTTCGCCCCCTCGGAAAGCGCGTGTTCCAAGGAGGAATTACCGGAGGAGCTCCAAAGCCTTGCCTCCTACCTGAATTCCTGCGGCTTCCCCTGCTATCAAAACACACAGGCGCAATACTTCCCCCTCGGCGACGATGCGTTCGAGGTCATGTGCGACGAGCTCCAAAAGGCCGAGCACTTCATCTTCCTCGAGTATTTCATCGTCAGGGAGGGCTACATGTGGGGCCGCATCCTTGAAATTCTCAAGGAAAAGGTCAACGCGGGCGTCGAGGTGCGCGTGCTGTACGACGGCACCTGCGCGGTCGCGCTGCTGCCCTATTCCTACCCCGAAAAGCTCGAAAAGCTCGGCATTGCCTGCAAGATGTTCGCGCCGCTGCGCCCGTTCGTCTCCACGCACTACAACTACCGCGACCACCGCAAGATCATGGTCATCGACGGCAAGATCGGCTTCACAGGCGGCATCAACCTCTCCGACGAGTACATCAACCGCACCTCGCGCCTCGGCCACTGGAAGGACACAGCCATTGCCCTGCGCGGCGACGCCGTGCGCAGCCTGACGCTGATGTTTTTGCAGATGTGGGACGTCAGCTCCGTGCACTTTACGCCCGAAGTCTACAGCAAGTATCTCGACGTGCCGCAGCCGGCGCATGAAAAGGAAGCGGGCTATGTCATCCCCTATGGCGACAGCCCGCTCGACCGCGACCTCGTCGGCGAGATGGTCTATATGGATATCATCAACCGTGCCAACCGTTACGTACACATCATGACGCCGTATCTCATCATTGACAACGAGATGATCACGGCGCTGACCTACGCCGCGCGCCGCGGCGTGGAGGTCCAGCTCATCCTGCCGCATGTGCCTGACAAGGAGATCGCCTTCTCGCTTGCGCACACGTATTACCGCAGGCTGCTTGAAAACGGTGTACAAATTTATGAGTACGAGCCGGGCTTCGTTCACGCGAAGGTCTTCGTCAGCGATGACTGCAAGGCGACCGTCGGCACGATCAATCTGGACTACCGCAGCCTGTACCACCACTTTGAATGCGGCACGTACCTCTATGCGTCCCCCGAAGTCCCCAAAATTGAGCAAGACTTCCACCAGACGCTCGCCAAGTGCGTCCGCGCGGACGCAGAGCTTCTCAAAAACGACCCGTTTATGCGAAAGCTCATCGGCCCCGGCATGCGCATCATCGCCCCGCTGCTGTAAGAAGTAAAAAAAGTCGAAACCGAAAGGTTTCGACTTTTTTTATTCTCAATTACTTTTCGAGCTGCTCGAGCGCGCAGCGCTTCCGTCATCTGAGAGCTGGCGTGGGCGAGCGAGCCGAGGCCAAGGTTCAGCGCCACGCCCTTGAGCGTGTGCACCGCGCGGAACGCCGTAGTCGTGTCGCCCGCCTGATGGCCGAAGCGGTCTTTGATGTGCTTGAAGTTGTCCATGTCGATCATGGCGAACGAGAACCGGCCCTCCAGATTCTTGAGCCGCTCGCCGTAATAGCGGCGGTTGTAGACCTTGGTGACCGAGTCCATATACACCTGCCGGTTGCGCACGAGCAGCTGGTTGAGCACATTTTCGCGCTCGAACATGTCGTCGCTCTTGATGCGCTTGACCAGCTCGAGCGAATACGGCCTGCCGTCCACCTCGATGAACGACGCGAGCACATAATAGATATCGCTCTCGCGCGTTTCGATCTTCGTCCGTGGCTTGTGCGTGCGCAGCACCTCCTGCGAAATGCAGTTTTCACAGCGGCGCTTCTTTTTCCACACCGCGTAGCAGTGCTCGCTCTTTTTAAGCGTGTAGCCCTCATCCGTTTTCGTCAGCTCCACACAGATCGTCGGGGGCGACCAGCCGCGCAATGTCAAAGATGCGGCGATATGCTCGGCAATGTTCATGCCGCCCATGATCTTGAGGCGCGAGATGACGGTGCTCTGCAATTCGGAGGGGACCGTAAGCACGCGGCGCAAAAGACCGTCGATACGCATACGCACGACCATTTCGCCGTCCTGCGGCTCCAAGTGGATATCGCTCGCGCGCTCGGAAAACGCGCGTTCAATGAGGCTGCTGACAAAGCGGATCGTCGGCGCGCTGTCGCCGGAGTCCATCGCCTCCTGTGAAACCTGCACGGGGACGATGTCCGGCGTCGAAGAGCCCGCCTCGCGCTTCATCTCCTCGATGACGCCGGCCGTGCCCTCGCTGCCGTAGAGCAGGCTGATGGCGTGCTCGGTCGTGCGGCGGGTCGCGATCATCGGGATCACACGCTTGCGCGAGGTGACTTTGACCTCCTCCTGCGCGACGAAGTCGAGCGGGTCGCTCATAGCGAGGTACAGCGTATCCTTGACGAGCTTGACCGGCACGACGCAGAACTTCTTGACGATGTTCTTCGGCACATAGCTTGCAAGCTCCACGGGGATGGACACCGCCGTCAGGTCGACGAACCCGACGCCGAGCTGCATCTCCAGCGCCTCGATGAGCTGCTGCTCCGTGATAAAGCCGGCGTTGTATATCAGGAAAAATGCACTATTGCTATAAACTTTTTTCTAAAAATTGTCAATAATCTTCAGTATTTCTCCCCATTTCGCACATATTTTACAATCCATATTTCTTTTTTCCTCAAATTTATCGTGCATTTTTTACCGTCCGCTGACGGCTCTCCCGTTTTTTTGCGGAAACGCTTCGCCCTTTCCGCTCTTTTTTCAATCATTTCTGGCAAAACAGCAGGAAAAACCGGGAAAATTTCCCTTGAATGTTCCGTGGTTCTGTGCTAAGTTTACATTAAGTATCAAATGTTTCTAAAAAACACGCATAAACAGTTTTTGTTTGGCACTGGCTTTTCCGGTGCCTATTTTCTTGTCCGCCCGCCCCGCGGCGGCATTTCTACAAAAGAACGCGCCCTAAAATGCGTATGAGGTCTACACTATGGTCGAAGCCAAAATCCTGATCGCGGACGATTCGGAAATGAACCAGCAGATCCTTTCCGAAATCCTCGGCGGCCGCTACGAATACCTTATGCCGACGACGGCATACAGGCGCTCGAGCTGCTGCACTCCGAGTTCGACATCGACCTGCTGCTGCTCGACATCAACATGCCCCGCCTCGACGGCTTCGGCGTGCTCGAGGTGATGAAGCAGCGCAACTGGCTGCAGGAGATCCCCGTCATCATCACCTCGTCCGAGGATGACGAATCGTTCATCCAGAAGGCCTACGAGCTCGGCGTAACGGATTACATCCGCCGCCCGTTCAACCTGACGGTCACGCAGCGGCGCGTGAGCAACGCACTCACGCTCTACGCGCGCCAGAAGCACCTTGTCCACCTGGCCGAAGAGCAGGTTTACGAGCACGAGAAGACGAACAGCGCCATCATCAACATTCTGAGCCACGTCGTCGAGTCGCGCAACTTCGAATCCGGCACGCACATTCTGCATGTGCGCGCCATCACCGACATTCTGCTGCGCCAGCTCATCTGCACATTTCGGAACGGCGCGCAAAATAGAAAGGAAGCATCATGGCTCACAACAAATTTCTCCCTCGCGTGCTCGCCGCAGCGGCGGCGATGATGCTGCTCGCAGGCTGCGGCAGCAAGGCAGACCCCGGATTTTCCCCGGCGAACCCTGTCAATATCACGATCTGGACGTACTACAACGGTGAACAGCTCGAAGCGTTCAACGCGCTCGTCGACGAGTTCAACTCGACCGTCGGCAAGGAACAGGGCATCACGGTTGAGAGCTCCAGCCACGGCAGCGTGACCGATCTTGAGAACAACGTGCTCGCTTCTGCCGAGGGCAAGGTCGGTGCCGAGGCGATGCCCAACATCTTCTCCGCCTACGCCGACACTGCCTACGCGCTCGATGAGATGGGTCAAATTGCCGATCTGAGCGATTATCTAAGCGAAGAGGACCGCGCCGCCTTTATTGAGGACTATCTGAGCGAAGGCGACTTCTCCGGCTCGGGCAGTATCAAGATCTTCCCCGTCGCCAAGTCGGTGGAGCTGCTGTTTCTCAATGAAACGGACTGGGAGCCGTTCGCCGCCGCCACAGGCGCAACCTATGACGACTTGGCCACGATCGAAGGCCTCGTCTCCGTCGCCGAACGCTACTACGAGTGGACCGACGCGCAGACGCCCGACATCCCGAACGATGGACGCGCGTTCTTCGGCCGCGACGCGATGGCGAACTACATGCTCATCGGCGCCAAGCAGCTCGGCTGCACGATCTTCGACGCACAGGACGGCAGCATGACGCTGAACTTTGACCACGACGCCGTGCGCACCCTCTGGGATAACTACTATGTACCCTTCATCAAGGGCTACTTTTCCGCAAGCGGCCGCTTCCGCAGCGATGATGTGAAGACCGGCAATATCATCGCCTACGTCGGCTCGTCTTCGAGCGCAACGTTCTTCCCCACGCAGGTCATCGCCGACGACATGGACAGCCACGACATCACGCGCAAGGCGCTTGAAAGCCCGAAGTTTGCGAACGGCGAGGACTACGCTGTGCAGCAGGGCGCGGGCATGGTCGTGACGAAGGCGAGCGATGCCGAGATTCAGGCAAGCCTCGTGTTCCTCAAATGGTTCACCTCACCCGAGCACAACATCACGTTCTCTGTCAACTCAGGCTACCTCCCCGTCACGCACGAGGGCAACTCCATCGACGCGATCCGCGCAAGCGGTCTTGCCCTCAGCGACGAGATGGACGAAGTCCTCTCCGCCGCAGTCGACACGGTCAACGAAAACCATCTCTACACGCCCCACGCCTTCTCCGGCGGCACGAACGCCCGCGCCATTCTTGAATATTCCATGAGCGATAAGGCAAGCGCTGACCGCGCCGCGGTCAAAGAGACAATGGTGCAGGGACAGAGCTTTGAAGAGGCCTCGGCGCAGTTCCTTTCCGACGAATGCTTTGAAGCCTGGTATCAGGATACGCTTGCATCGCTTGAGGCCTTTCAGGGCTGAGTGACTGTTCAATGACAAAAAAGGGGCCGTTTTATGTTCTTTCGCAAACCATCGGATCATGTGCCGCATGTCACCATCTTCCATACGATCCTGCGCTCCATGCTTTGGATCCTGTTCATCGAGATCGCGATGCTTGTCGGCATTCTCTATCTCTGCCGCATCAACACGAGCCTTGAGCAGAATGCTGTCGACATCTTGCAGATACAGACGGAAAACCGCCAAAACTATCTGCAAGACCAGATGCTCGACGCGCAGGACCTCTCGTCGCTTGCGGGCAAGATCAACGCCGTGACGCAGGCCATGCTCGACGACGGCGAGATCAGCCTTGACACGCTCGACAGCGGCAGCGACGCCGCATCCCCCCTGCTGCTCTCGATCGGCGACAGCCTGATCTCCTCGATGCGCCATCGCCCCGTCACCGGCATTTTTGTCGTGCTCAACACGCACGATCTCGACACACGCAAAAAGGGCGAGCCGCTGCCCTGCCTTTATCTGCGCGACCTTGACCCGAATTCCTCCCCCTCGCAGCGCAATTCTGATCTTATGCTCGTGCGCGCACCCGCACAGGTCGTACAGTCACTCTACATTGCGACCGACACGAGCTGGACGCCCTTGATCAACTATGGGTCCAACGGCAGCAGTGGCTTTCTCTATCCCGTCTTTCAGGCAGCCTACCACGGAAACGGCGAACTGGACGCCGCGGACTACGGCCACTGGACGTCCTCGCCCTACACGCTCTCCGGCGACGATCACTCCGCCATCGCCTACACCATCCCGCTTATTTTAGATGACGGCACGGTCTACGGCGTGCTCGGCGTCGAAATTCTTGAAAGCTACCTGCAAGCCCTGCTGCCGGGCACCGAGCTGCAGAACGACAGCTCGGGCACCTATCTTCTCGGCGTCGCATCGAATTCCGCCATCGGAAAAGACGACCTTACCGTCAGCGTCATCTCCGCCTCCCCCGCTGCAAATGCGCCGCAGCAATCCTATGACCAGACGCTGCTGCTCAAGCCGTCAAAGCGCGGTGGCTACCAGAGTGACTCCCCCCTTGGCCTTTGTCACGCCGCCGTGGCACCGCTGACGCTCTACAACCGCAACGCGCCGTTTTCCAATGAGCAGATGCTGCTTATCGGCTCGGTGCCGGTATCGGCGCTTTACGCCTTTTCAGGCTATGTGCTGCGGTTTTTGATCATCGCGGTCCTCGTCGTGCTCACTGCAGGACTTTTCAGCAGCCTTGTGCTGGCGCGCAAGCTCTCGCGCCCGATTTCGCGCCTTTCCGACGAGGTCGCGCACGCGCGTGAAAGCCGCAGCTCCATCCCCATGCTCTCCGCCACCGGCATCATCGAGCTCGACCGGTTCTCCTCCGCGTTCACGCAGCTCGGACGCGAGGTACTCGATACTTCGACCAAGTTTCTGCGCATCATGGACATGGCAAGCGTGGAGCTCGGCGGCTATGAGCTGCGCTCCGCTCCTGACAGCATCTATGTCACCGACAATTTCTTTGACCTTCTCGGCATGCCCGGCGTTGACGCAGACGCCTTAACAGCGCAGAGTTTCCGCGAGCTTTTGCAGCGCTTTGAGCGCTCGTGCCCCCACTCCCCCGCGCCCGACGGCGCGATGCTCTACCACATCTGTCTGCCAAGCGGCAAAGAGCGCTACCTTCGCATCGAGACGACGCACGAGGACGGCACGCAGGTCGGCCTTGCCGAGGATGCGACCGCCGACACGCTTGAAAAGCTGCGCATTGAGCACGAGTGCGACTATGACACGCTCACAGACCTCTACAACCGCCGTGCCTTCCACCGCATCTGCGCCGAGTTCTTCTGCTCACCCGAAAAGCTCGGCCACGCGGCGCTTTTGATGTTCGACCTCGACAACCTCAAGCAAATAAACGACACATTCGGCCACGACTGGGGCGACGAGTACATCCGCCGCACAGGCGAATGCTTTGCCAAGAACGCTCCCGCGCGTACCGTCTGCGCGCGCATCAGCGGCGATGAGTTCAATGCACTCTTCTACGGCTACAACGATCAGGATACGCTGCGCGCCGACATCCGCGCGCTGAAAGCCGCCCTTGAGCATTCTGTCGTCCAGCTTCCCAGCGGACGTGAGCTGCGCGTGAGCGTCTCCGGCGGTATCGCGTGGTATCCCGAGAGCAGCACAAATCTCATCACACTGCGCAAATACGCGGACTTTGCCATGTATCAGGTCAAGCACTCGCGCAAGGGCGAGCTGCTGGAATTCGACCCTGAGGTCTACCGCACCAGCCTGCAGGAAAGACGCTGCCATGAGGAGTTCCGCCGTCTCATCAACGAAGAGCTCATCTCCTATCACTTCCAGCCGATTATCGACGCAAAAGACGGCAGCGTCTTCGCCTATGAAGCGCTCATGCGCGTGGACCTGCCCATGCTGCGCTCCCCGACGGACGTGCTGCGCCTCGCGCGCGAGGAAAACTGCCTGCACGAGGTCGAGCGCATCACGTTCTTCTGTGCGTCAAGTGCATATCAGGCGCTTGAAAACGCCGGTAAGGTCGTGCCCAGCGCGCTGCTGTTCGTCAATTCGATTGCAAGCCAGTATCTAACGCCCGATGAGCTTTCGGAATACTCCGCGCGCTACGCCCCGATCCTGCCGCGCATCGTCATTGAGATCACGGAGGAAGAGTGCCTCGACCCCAAGGCGCTGCGCATCAAGCAGACGATCCGTGGCAGCTCTGGTGCGTTCGCGCTCGACGACTACGGCAGCGGCTACAGCAACGAGCGCAGCCTTCTCGAGCTCTCGCCCAACTACATCAAGATCGACCTTTCCATCATCCGCAGCATCGACACCGACGCCAACAAGCGCCAGATCGTGTCGAACACCGTGTCCTACGCGCACCAGCGCGGCATGAAGGTCGTGGCCGAGGGCCTTGAGACCGCGGACGAGGTACGCACCGTGCTGTCGCTCGGCGTCGACCTTCTGCAGGGCTTCTTCCTCGCGATGCCGCAGGTCGAACCCGGCGGCGCGAGCGAAGAAAGTCTTGCTGTCATCGCCGAGATGCACAGCCAGAGCGATGAGAGTCAAATTTCGATATTTGGCGGCGACAAGCAGTAAATATCGCAAAAAGGCTCACGAAAGCATTGCTTTCGTGAGCCTTTTTCTTTTATCCGTTCTCTTTCGCCGTGCGGGCGCATTCGATGATCGTGCGCGCCGCGCGGTCGATGTTGATGGGCTTGGAGAGGTGGGCGTTCATGCCCGCGGCGAGGCATTTTTGAATGTCCTCATGGTAGGCGTTGACTGTGAGGGCGATGATGGGGATGTGCTTCGCCGTCTCGCTGTGCTCTTCGGTCTCGGCGTCGTCCGCCGCGGCGGGCAGGTCGAGCGTCACGCGGAATGTCGTGCCCTTGCCGACCTTGCTCTCAGCCTCGATCGCACCGCCCATCAGGTCGACGATCTTTTTCACAATGGCAAGGCCGAGGCCGCTGCCGCGCACCTTGTTGACGCGCGTGTCGACCGCGCGGGAAAAGGCCGAATACATCTGCTCCATGAACTCCGGCGTCATGCCGATGCCCGTGTCGCTCACGACCGAGACAAGGCGGACCTTGCCGCTCTCGGCAAGCTTTTCCTCATAGACCTCGAACTTCACATCGCTGTTTTCCGGCGTATACTTGGCGGCGTTTGAGAGCAGGTTCATATAGATCTGCCCGAGGCGGATCTGGTCGGAGAGCAGCACATTGTGGGAAATGTCGTGCAGCTTCCCTGAAAAGCGGATGTTTTTCGCCTCCGCCATGCCCGCGATGGCCTGGCAGTAGAAGTCAAACAGCTCCGGCAGCTTCACCGGCTGCGAGACGATTTTGAACTCCCCGCTCTCGATGCGCGAGATGTCCGGCACATCGTCGATGAGCTCCTGCAAGTTGCTGCCGCTGACACGGATCTTTTCCAGGCACTCTTTCATCTTGCCCGGGTCGTCCGCATGCTGTAGGGCGATGTTCGTAAAGCCCATGATGACGTTCATCGGCGTGCGGATATCGTGCGACATGCGCGAGAGGAACTCGGACTTTGCCTCGTTCGCGCGGCGCGCCGCAGTCTCTCCGCGAGCATTGAAAGGTCAAAAACGGTTCAACATAGGGCAGATACTCCGGCAACAATGCTCTGCTTGCTCATTTCACTCATGTGGACGCTCGCTCTGCCGCTGTGTCCGGTCAGACGGTGCATCTGCCGCTCGCTTGCAACCTCTTCATAATAACCCGTGCGCAGATCGATACGGTAGATCGTATAATAGATCTTGCTGATGGCCGAGATGACCTCGTAGCTCATCCAGCTCTCCGTGAGCGCCGTTTCCAGCGCGTGCTGGTGCTCACGCTCCTCTCTCACGATCTCATCCACGCTGCGGAAGTCCAGCAGGATTTGAAAGCTCGTTTTCGTCTGCTGCACCCTATTGGCGCGCACCTCGAAATAGATGTTCCCGATGGCGTTCGGCACACTCCGGTAGCGGCGGCTGACGCGGTCCTTGGTCCTGAGCTCGCGCATCAGATTTTCTGCGTCCAAAAATTGCAGGAAGTCCGGTGCGCTCTCCTTAAGGACGCACTTGTGATAGTAATGCTCGACCGCCTCGGCATAGGAAAACAGCTCCTGCCCATGCGGGAGCAGGTCGCCCGCGGAGGTGGAGTGCTCCTCGATCTTGACGATCTCGGCCCGGTCGTTCATCAGGTCCACACGATAAACGGACGTGCTGTCCTTGCAGAGCACCTTGAGCATCTGCTGCTCAAGCTTCACGGCCTGCAAATTCTGCTCGAGCGACTTCTGCTTTTCTTCCAGCAGCGTCAGCATGCGCAGGTTCTCCCGCGCGCTGCCGAGGTGCCCGCCGACAAAGGCAAGCAATCGGAGCTGTCGGCCGTCATCGCCCGCTGCGGATTGTCAAGGCCGAAGAAGCCGCTCAGATTGCCGCGATAGAAGACCGGCACCGCGATCTCGGAGTGGATGCTCTGCGTCTTCAGGATCTCGTACTCGCTCGGCATCTGCGTTTTCACGTCTTCAATATTCGGAATGACGATCGTCTCGCCGCGGCCGAAGACCTCCAGCCAGTACGGCATATCCGCGGGAACGATCTCCGTCAGGTTGTCGATCTGCGGCGCGACGCCGTTCGCGCACCACTCAAAGGTGTTGCAATAGGCCTCCGCCGTCCCCTCCAGCCGCTCGAAGAGAAACACGCGGTCGGACAGCATGGCCTCGCCGATCAAACTCAGCAGGCGGTAGACCAATTCGTCCATCTCCTCTTTGCTGCACGTGCGGTCGATGCGCGCAAGCTGGTCGATGAGCGCAAGGCTGTATTCTGCCGCACTGTTCGCCCCTGCGGTCACGGGCGGATGCTCTGCTTGCTTCATGCGCTTGTCTCCTTTGCGGCAGCTTTCGATACCTGTCATAAATATGCAAAATTGGTCAAAGTTTGTTTATTATAGCATGGGGGGGTAATTTGAAAGTAAATACGAAGTTGCCCCCTCCCGACCATCGTTCGGCATCACCGCACAAAAAGTGCGCCGGCTCGTTGAGCCGGCGCACTTTTATTTGTTTTCACATTCTGACGCTTTACTTCTTCTTGCCGCCGAGGAATTCCGGCAGGGGCTTGCCCTGCTTGAGCCACTGGTGATACTCAGCCGTCGCGGCGAACTCGACGTCGCCCGCAGAGTTGAGCGCGGTCTCGACAGAGTCCTGAATGACGCCGATGATGAAGCCGACGCCAACGACCTGCATCGCGATGTCGTTCGAGATGCCGAACAGCGAGCACGCCATCGGGATGAGCAGCAGCGAGCCGCCCGCCACAC